>MDTC01058616.1_pt1 | contig 47851 bp, 25 predicted proteins | sample 811181 | NCBI WGS metagenome assembly MDTC01 (sample SAMN05326644, study PRJNA326480) | marine metagenome | isolation source: seawater | place: Pacific Ocean: North | collected 2011 | reverse complement strand
TAGGATTGCTTGTTTGGATAGGATAAAACAGAGTAGCACTTGAACTTATCTTTGCTATCGGATTGAAATCCTAAGTTATATACATCTCTATCTTTAACGGCATCGACAAATGAATTAAAACGTGACAAAGAATGCGTTCTGATTTCTTGTTTTGCTTCTTCAGATAGGTCTTCGCTTTCTTTTATTGTGCTTTCTTGTCTTGCTTTGTTGGTTTCTTGTTCTATTTTTGATTGTGCTGATTTTTCGAAATTGGTCTTAATTGTATGGAGATCATGTTGAGCTCCAAAATTATGACCGGCTTCGTGTGCAAAGATAGATGTAAGAAAATGAAGTTCTAGTTTTCCATGTAATGCTGTTTTCTTATCTTGATGCTTAAAATGTACATATTCATCATGCCCTAAAGAAATGATATTGATCATACGCGTATCATCTTTTATATAGGCGTCGTTATCTGCGTATCCACCATCTTTAAAGCCATAGGTGAAGTAACTGATCATATCAATATTTTCTACTTGAGCTGCCTTAACGATATCATCTTGAATACTTCGAAGCTTCTCAAGTAGGTCGGGACCAAAATCGGTTCGACATTGTTGATAATTATTTCGAGTACGTCTGTCTGATAATAGAGCATTAGCGAGGTAACGCTCACCGAATTGATTCGTGATACATTGCTTTTTATGAGGATTATCTTCTTTTTCAAAGAAAAGTGAACTATATGGATTAAATTTTTTTAGAGGAAGAGGCTGTGCTTTGACGAGCTTATAGTGAACAAGGACACCACTTTTTTGATTGATATAGTTAGCGATATCGATACGATTTTTTATTCTTTGGTGTACATACTTTGATGTTCTTAATCCATTTTTATCTGTCGTGACCAAGTCTTCTGGGTAAAGAGCCAAGACTCTAATAATCGCTATGTCAGATAAGCGATCGACAGGTTTATTGTCAGTTTCTGTTGGAGCATGTGCGTGTTCTGTTTCAACTTCATGGGGTAGGTGTTGTTTATATGCTATGGCAGAACGGAAAGGGGTCAGAAGCATTATAGCTGTGGCGGCGAAAGTGAATATTTTCATACAGAAAGACCTTTTTTAAATTATATAGATCTTAGATTTGCAAATTAGCTTATAGTTCAAAAAAAGTAGGTTGGGGAAATAAGATGGATTGAAGTTGAAATATGGATGGCTAAAAGGGTATCTATGAAGCTGATAAAAACCTATTCCTAAAAGGATTTTTTGTCTGAAAAATATGAAGTGACCCTAGCTTAATACCAATCCATTCTTGATATATTTTTATTGGAAAAATCTGCGGGTATTAGATAACTCAGTGAGCAATGTAGCCGTACGTTTTTTTTGTGTATTCAAGCCATCTTCATAATGCAGATGGCTTGTTCGAGTTTAATCAGAAAACAAATCAAGAAATTTTGAATCGCACTCATCTTGTTTATCTCTCGAGCTTTATTTGCTAGAGATGATTAACTTTATTTAAGGCCGTATTGAATTTTCAAATTTCTCGACATGTATTTGATATGCTCTGCATGAGTTCCAAGTGATAGAGCACGGCTTTCCTATTAGAGTTTCAGGCACAAGATTATTTGTTTTCAAAGCCAGATATTCGCCATATGTGATGTAGCGTTGCTTTTCTACTTCTAACCTTCTCTCTTCACAGATATCGAAGTGTAATTGACAAGATACTGGAGTACCGTTAGCCGTTATACCTTGAATCGACCAATCAGAGTGGTTACCGTGAAATGAATAGGATAAATCCTTATCAGTATTTAAATCTAAATCTAATGGTTCAGGTATATCGTCATTTTCGTCTAAATTTATGCGTAAAGAGGATATATTCGAGAAACCTGGTAAAACTGATGTTATAGTTTGTATCGTCACGTCGTCACTTGATGAAGGAGAGCTATAAAAATACTTTGCACATATCAAAGAAGTATCAGCAAACTCATTGATCCATTTTTCTTTTTCGCTTTCATCGATCACATTCAAGAGCTTTTTTTGTGTATCATGTAGATAATCTAATTCGGTATTCTTTTCTATCTGCTTTCGAATTTTTGGGCATTTCTCATGTATCCAGTCTCTTAAATTTTGTTCATTTCCCAAGATTTCTGATATGCTGTTTTGAGTTTCTTCTATTTGTAGGTTTTTATCCTCAGATACATATTTGTCATTTAAGCACAACCACTGCTGAAGACTGTTCTTGGCTTTTAAATTTATATTATCCGAATATTGTGTTTGAATTGTATCTACCAAAGAGAGCATTGCAGGATGCTCTAGAGTTCTGGATTCAAGTTGCGCATAAAGTTTATTTTTGATGGATTGAGGAGACTTTGATAAGTTTTCAGTTGTATCACTCGATGGATCGGTACAACCTGTATTCATACACATTAAAACTAAACTTATCTTTTTGAAGTTAAAAAGTTGGTGATTCCATTCCATATATTATTTTATTCCTTTTTAGTCGTGTTGTTTTAATCGTTCCGTAATATAACGTGCATTATTTTTAAAGAATACAGCTTTTTTCTTCGCTTCTTGCTCAATATAAAACAGGAGTTTCTGAGTTTTTTCATCTACTGCTCCTTCTTTAACTTGATGCCATTGTTGAAGGTGGTACAGGTATAGCTTAATACCTAATTCAATTTTGTCTCCTAATAATGATTTTCTAACGTCTTTATTTGAAATTGATGATGAAATAGGTGTGCTTATTACTTCTTGCACAGTTTCTATTGCATACTCGAGTTGACTACTAGGATACATTCCTGTGATCACAGCAGAGAGATAATTTACTGAGTTGAACCTCGCTTTTTCTTCTATAAGATCGAGCGCTTCGTTTGCATCATATTGTATCGTTAAGAATTGTTTAGCGGTATCAATCATATCTCGTTTATTGATCATATTTTTAAAGTTATCAATTTCTTCTTGTGTTTTCAGCGCTTTCTCTCTAAATTCTAAAAAAAATTTGAATTGAGGAGTATGCTGCATCCATTTTTGTAATTTATTTGTTTGATTCCTCTCAGTGGTTATCGCTTTTTTCTCTACAGAACTGTTATGGAGGCTGTCAAATAGAGTGCCTTTAAGCTCTAATGGTTTGAAATCAAGTTTAAGCTTATTTTCAGCGTAACTTATTTCTTGTGATTGAGTATCATGATGTTCTGACGATTTTAATTTATCAAACCACATGACTTTTATAAAGTAGAATACAATACATATGCTGCATAGCATAATGTATTTATATTGAGATAAAGTCTTCATCCTAGCCTTAAAAGGAAAAGCTTATACAGCTTTTCCTATATATATATTAATTTAAAAGGGTATCTGGTATCTGATGCCTTAACAAATACTGGTTCATATACTTTGCTTCGTCAGAGTTTTGATAAAAGTTTGAACCGCTTAAAAAGCCTTGGGCGATCAAAATGTGACCATTCATACTTTGTTGGCCATTTTCGTCTTTTGCATCGGGCTCTACATTATAAACTTTGCCATGATATTTGATTTCATCAATAGAAATGATTTCTGCAAAATCACCATCTTCACGAATTAAAGACTGACCTACTTGAAGTGTACCAGCGGTCATCATTTTGCCATTAGATAAAACGAGCGGATGGTTTGGCGTAACTTTAAGTTGACCCTGTTCAGTTTGAATCACCAATATATCATGCTCTGTATCTTTGATTGAAACAACCCACGCGAAGATGTCTCGCTCTGTTTTTCCTAATTGCTCAAATGTGGCATCGTCTGATAAAGTCACAATTTTTTGAACTTTATTCGTGAATGCATCATATATTGTCATTTCACCTTCAGCAAACAGTAGCTCCTGATCAGGTGTGTAGCATGATGATAAACATTGTCCACCAAGTTTATAATTTCCTATTTTTTCGCAAGGATCATTTTCATTTGTAGGCATAGTTGCATACTCATTGAGTAGCGTTATAGGGTTTTGTCTACTCGCAATGGGGTACCATACTCTTGGATAGTAACGTGAGTTGATCGCGTTATAGTAATAAGCTTCAGGGATTAACTCACATCTCAAGCCCCATTTTAAGCGACCATGAGCTTTATAGTTATCTAAGCTCTCCTCATTACAACGCTCGTATATTTTCTGTTCTCTACTTTCAGCTTGCACAGGCATAATGATCTGCGTCAGCATGATTGCAGATAAAATGAGTTTTATTTTTGTGTTTTTCATTGTGTGTTGCTCCTTTTAATACCAAGACTTGTATTCTGAACAACTTACTCGTGGTGCGTACTCCGAATCTCCAGTTATATGAAGTGGTACGTAATCAAGGCCTTTCAATCCTAAATAATCAAAATAGGTAATTTCTCTGTTATTTTCGGCTTCTCTTCTTCTAAATTCGCATATATCAGAATCTAGAGGGTCTGGTCTGTTTAATTTTGGTTGAGATGGAACCGTCACTGAACAATTTGGATCAGCATATTGCGCGTTGCCTTGAATCTCAAATGTTACCGGTTTACTCGTGTCATGAATGATGAAACTTTTTTTATACATGCTACTTGGTTTGAATGTTTCTTTTAAGTTACCAATTATTTCACCATTATCAACGGTGTATTCAATATCGGTAGCAGGCCCATGGTTTGCTAAATAGCGTATGTTAATTTGGATTCTTTTATCTTTATAGTTCACGCTTTTAATCCGACACGACAGAGGATTTCTTGTTGGATTATCTCTTTCGATACATGCTTGCCAAGCCTGCACAGCCTGTTCGGAGGTGCTGAGAGTGAGTAAGTTTCTAGCTTCATCTAAAGATAGATTTTTCGAATACTTGGAGCATCTTTTATTAACAAAACTTGACTCAGTTCGATGTGCTCCTCCTCCAGAAAATTTGATTATATCAAGAAAACCACCACCGGTGCTTCCGCTAGAGTTTCTCATTTCATTTCTCATTTCTTCAGAGCACATTGCATCTAGAATATGTGTATTTAATTTACGATAACTGCTATCTGAATATTGCTCTACAGCAGCTATCAAAATGTCTGAACACTGATCCTCAGCAAAAGTAGACATTGATATCAGAGGTATCAGTGCCCACACTATATATGTTTTTTGCATATTTAGCATATCCTATTCATTCACTGCATCCTCATTAATAAATATTAATTTCATGAGTCAGCATGATCTATTTAAGTTTTAAAATCGCCTTATCTATACACTAAAAAAGAAAAGGTTAAATTTAGGTTAACACGGTCGCTTAAAGTTTGAACTACTCATAATAGGAAGCTAAATATCAACAAACTCTTGTTGACAAAAATATGTTATTGGTTTGAATAATGAACTTCAAAGTAGAAGCATTAAAATAGCATGTAAGCATGTAAGCATGAAAGCAGAGCATGGCTTTGTAATTTAAGTTCATGATGAAATTGTTCATGAAATCCTATCATTTCGATATTCCAAAATGGATGATATAAATCTATACCAAAGTGATGCGCCCCGTGCGTTGATAATTCTGATGTCCACTTTGTTCTGAAAATTTGCTGACGTAAATATTCTAACGAGGCTTGACTCTGTTCGTTATAGTTTAAAATAGCACCAAAAATTAAGTCAGAGCCGTATCCTGTTAATAAGCCGTGATGGGCTTCATGCTTGCGATGTTTCTGTATGTAACGGTAAATATTAAATAGCCCTGATTGAATTTCCAGAGAATAAGCCAAGATGATGCGTATAGTGCTCGCCGATGCATGGGTTAAATGTATCTAGCTTTTGTTTTATATGTTGATCTAAATATTGACTTTGACCTAATATGAATCCATTTTTCATTAAAACTCCTTGTATTTAATGATTAGGTTTTTTTATTAATAGTCTTATTTTTAGACTTAAAATTACCCTGTCATGATTTTTTTAAAAATAAAACATTTTAAATTTATTTCTTTTTTAATTTTGTGATGATATATATTTTTTGTTTTTATATTATTTTTTTTATTTTTTTCAGATTTGAGCAAGAAGGTTCTTTATGTTTGAATGTGTTAAAATTGTACCTATGTTGTTATTTTGTCTTGTTTTTCTGAATAAGAACTGAATATTCAAATTTACCACTTGAACGAGGCGCCCATATTGGAAATGATTCAAATACAGCTTGTTACAATAATGCCGCTTGATTCAAATTTTCCTTGAATAGGGTGGCTAGTAGCTCAAGACTGGTTAAGCGAGCATAATTGGGACGAAATATAAATGAAAGATCACGATGTGGTCCAGCTTCGGCTAAGGGCACGGTGCGTATATCTGATAAACCTTGTAATAAAGTATGCTGTGCCATCTGTGGGATGAGCGTTACACCGAGACCACAAGCGACCATCTCAACCAAAGTGTGTAGTGAATGGGTGCTTATAGATTGACTTTTAATAGGCGCACTTTGTTTAATTTGACATGCTTGAAGTATATGATCTTTGAGACAATGCCCATCATTGAGTAACAAAAGTTGATTCATATCTATATCATGACCACTCAAGTGTGAAGACTGAGCATAAGTACTTTGTATAGGTACCACCCAAACAAAATCTTCTTGCCAAAAAGGCAGAGTGAATAACCCATCACAAGCAAACGGCAATGCAATGACAGCCGTATCGAGCCGCCCCTGTTGTACACGTTCCACAAGCGTCTTGGACTGGTCTTCTTCTATGTGGAGCTGTGCTTCAGGATAAGTGCTTTGTAAGCTTGGTAGTACTTTGGGTAAGAGATAAGGCGCAATGGTTGGAATCATGCCGATAGATAGAGGAAAACTCAGAGGCGTTTTGTCTTGCTCCGTCAGCTGCTCAATGTGATGGATATGCTCCCACACGGTTTGAGCGTGCTGTATGACTTGGTAGCCAAGAGGAGTGATGAGCACCTTCTTGGTCGTACGCTCAAAGATTTGAATGCCAAGATGCTGTTCTAATGTGTGTATAGCTGTGCTTAGGGCTGATTGGCTAATATGACAGTTTTCGGAAGCCTTCTTAAAATGGAGGCTGTCTGCAACGGCAAGAATATACTGGAGCTGTTTCAGCGAAATCATAGTTTTTTCTCAACCAAAAGGCTATTTCAGATGGGTGATTATTCTATATTTTAGAATAAACTGTTCTAATTAATCAAATTTACTTAACAATATGACCTAGGTAAACTAGCTTCTGTTTTCTAAGACTTTGGACGCTTAAAAGCTAAAAAGAGTCTTAAGTTGCCAAAATGAGCATAATCGAGAGGAAAAAGCTATGTCATTGATTAACCAAACCATCCAACCTTTTACAACCACTGCGTTTAAAAATCATGAATTTATTGAGATATCTCATGAGGATTTAAAGGGTCGTTGGTCGGTTTTGTTCTTTTACCCAGCAGACTTTACTTTTGTATGTCCGACTGAGTTAGGTGACTTAGCTGATCATCAAGCTGAGTTTGATAAGCTTGGTGTAGATATTTACTCTGTATCAACAGATACCCACTTTACCCATAAAGCTTGGCATGAGACTTCAGACACGATTGGCAAAATTCAATATGCTATGATTGGCGATCCAACCGGTACCTTAACGCGCAATTTTGGCATGATGCGAGAAGATCAAGGTCTTGCAAACCGTGGTACTTTTTTGATAGATCCTGAAGGTGTGATTCAAGCAGTTGAAGTAACAGCTGAAGGTATTGGTCGCGATGCACAAGACTTATTACGCAAAATTAAAGCTGCGCAATATGTGGCAACGCATCCTGGTCAAGTGTGTCCTGCTGCTTGGAAAGAAGGTGAAGCGACATTAGAGCCGGTACTGGACTTAGTCGGTAAGATTTAATTGGTTTGAGCTTATTCAACTAGATTATGTCGAGAGAATGCGTGTTTGTGTTGGTTGCAACGCAGCGCGCATTTTACGTATAAGGCTTTAGGATATGATGATGTTATCTCCACAGATTATAAAAAGTATTACAAGCTACAGTGAAAAAATGAATCGCCCGGTAACGCTTGTTCTGCAAAAAGGTGAGCATGAAAAACAGGCTCAGCTTGAACAGTTTCTCGTGCAAATTTCTCAAGCAAGTGAATTGATTCAGTTTGAATTGCGCTCAAATACTCATTTACGTAGTCCAATCAGCTTTTTTCTTGAAGTGGATCAAGAGCCAACAGGAATTGAATTTTCAGGGATACCTTCGGGACATGAGTTTAATTCGCTTATTTTGGCTATTTTGCAAGCTGGTGGCTATGAACTGAAACTGGATCAAAGCATTCAAGAGCGCATCAGACGTATTCAGACACCGCTTCATTTTGAAGTTTTTATCAGTTTGAATTGCCATAATTGTCCTGAGGTTGTACAGATTTTAAACCAGTTTGCGCTGCTCAACCCCTTGATTCGATCAGAGATGATTGATGGAGGTTTATTTCAATCGACGATTCAAGAGCGCAATATTCAAGGCGTACCTGCTGTATACCTCAACGGTAAGGCTTTTTTATCGGGTCAGGTTAATGCTGCGCAGATTCTTGAACAGCTACAAGATTTATTTCCAGACATGTTGGCAGCATCGACACAAGTGGAATATAAGCTTCAAGATGTTGTGGTTCTCGGTGGTGGTCCAGCTGGAGCAAGTGCTGCTATTTATGCTGCGCGTAAAGGCCTAGAGGTCACTTTGATTGCTGAGCGCATCGGTGGTCAGGTAAAAGACACGATGACGATTGAAAATTTGATTTCTATACCTAAAACTACAGGCACAGAGCTTGCGGGCGCTTTGCAAAATCATATAAGCGCTTATCCTATTACAGTTTTAGAACATGTGCGGGTTGTGGAGATTGAACAAGGTCACTTGAAGGTTTTAACCTTATCTTCTGGTGAGCTCATTAGGTGTAAAACTCTTATTATTGCAACAGGAGCAAAGTGGCGTGAGCTTGGTGTTCCTGGAGAGCAAGAGTATAAAGGCAAAGGTGTGGCTTACTGCCCTCATTGTGATGGCCCTTTTTTCAAAGATAAGCCTGTTGCTGTTATAGGCGGTGGAAACTCAGGGCTTGAAGCTGCTCTCGATTTAGCACACATTGCCCAGTCTGTGATCGTATTAGAGTATGGCGATCAGTTGAAAGCAGACCATGTCTTGATTGAGCAAGCCAAGCAGAAGCCCAATATTCAATATTTAACTTCCGTACAAACTCAGGAAATTTTAGCTCAGGAGGGTCAAGTGCATGCTCTTCGATACCTAGACCGCAATACGAATGAAGTGAATATTGCAGAGTTTGCCGGTGTTTTTGTGCAAATTGGTTTGATTCCTAATTCTCGTTTTGTGCAAGGTTGTGTTGATTTAACTGCACAAGGTGAGGTGATCATTAACGATCGATGCGAAACCTCAGCACAGGGTATTTATGCATGTGGTGACGTAACGACAGTACCTTATAAGCAAATTATTATTGCAATGGGCGAGGGTGCAAAAGCTGGTTTAGCAGCTTTTGAGTATATCTTGGCACAGCAAAATTCATTTGAATCTTGAATAAATAGATGTGAGCTCTTGTAGAGCTCAAACCACTTCTCTATGGTTTTCTCTTACATTTTTCAGAAAACATGTACTTGTGTGGTAGCAGTGCATGTTTTTATGCCCTCAAAACTTTTATGACATGAAAGAGGACGTTTTAGAAGCAAAATGCCTTTGCAACCCCTTTTTTACAGCCATCAAAAGTACTGTAAAACCGATGAAAATAAGATGTTTTGCGAGCTCAGTAGGATTGTTTTATCTCATTTTTTAATGATTTGTATCCGATACGCGTCGGATATATCTGTATATGATGTGCAGTACCTTGCTTGATGCATATTTTTGTTTAGTTTTGAAAAATAGACATTTTTTTGCTGTTATGCTCCATTTTATAAATCTAAGTCAAGGCTAACCCAAAGCTTAGCCTTGACTTAGCTTTGGGTTTACTTGGGCTCTTTATTTAAGATTCTATTGCTATAACTGCATTGTGGGCATAAAGTCGTGTATAAAATACGCTTTAAAGCTTTTTAAAAGTTAAAAGTCTGGTTTATATAGCTTTAATTTTTATGCGCTTTTTAGCTCATTCGAAATAATCGCTTTCAAGATAAAAATTTTACCAAGCAAGTGTGTTGCAACGTTGCTTTATTGCATATTTTGAATTTTGAGACCTGTTTGAGATGCTTTTAGATTGTGGTTTTGCGGGGATAAAGCACTAAGGTACCATCATCCATTCAAGAAAAAAGCAAGTTAAAATGTCAAAAGAAGTAAAAGTAGGCAAGGTACCATCATCCAATAAAGAATATATGTATTAAGTTAGATACCATTTTTTAAGAAAAATGAAGAAATTAGCCTCAATTTCTCTGTTGTATTTCATTTTGTATTCTAAACAAAACTCAACTTCTAAATTTTTGCATACTCAGCATGTCGTTTAGGTCAAGAAAAGGGATGATTATACTATGTTTTTGTGTATGCAAATATAGCTTAATTCTTAGTTTTCTGTATACTTAACATGCTTTTTAGAATACAAAAAAATGCTGCATTTAAGATGTTTTGTATCTTTTTTATGCAAACCGAACTAAGCAGGCTGAAATCTTCGCTTTTCACATAGATTCTTTTAAAGAATTTATGTTACAACAGTCGGTGTAAGTGTATTGATGCTTCACTATTATTTTGATTTAGATCAGAGCATTAAGCCTTTCATCTTGAGTTGTATATTTTTCATCACCACCAATAGGTATCCACATGGTTAACAAGACGCAGTATCACAAGGATATGTCTTATCATAGTGCATTAGCCAGCTCGCAAATTTTATTCAATTTAGCTGGTGTAAAGCAGCAAATAGATATGCGAAGCTCATCCGACTCTTTGCGAAAAACGCTTAAAATGCTTTCTAAAAAGCATCAGGTGCATTTGAAGTTAAAAAAGATCAAAACTGAGAAAATTAAACAGGCAAAATTACCTCTGGCCTATAAACAAAAAGATGGTCAATTTGTCATATTAGCACGCTTATCATCTGAACAAGCTTTAATACAAAAAACTGATGCTTCTCAGCCTGAAGTCATTCCAAATGAAGTTTTACAAGAAAACTGGGAAGGTGAGGTAATTGAGTTAGTCGACTCGGCGTTAAAGTTTGATATCAATTGGTTTATACCTGAATTTATGCGGTATCGTAAGGTATTGAGTGAAGTGCTTCTTCTCTCTGTTGGTTTGCAATGTTTAGCTATGATCTTGCCACTTTTTTTCCAAGTGGTTATGGATAAAGTATTGGTGCATCAAGCTTTATCGACGTTAGATGTTTTGGTGATCAGTTTAGTCGTAGTGGGTGTATTTGAAGTAGTTTTAAAAGGCTTACGTGAATATATCTTAGTGCACACCACAAATCGTATTGATATTCGGTTGGGCGTAAAATTATTTGACCATCTTTTAGGTTTGCCTTTACTTTATTTTAAAACGCGTCAAGTCGGTGCAATTGTAACACGTGTAAGAGAGCTTGATAGTATCCGACAACTCTTAACAGGTGGTGCGCTTACGCTTTCAGTAGATGGCGTGTTTACTTTTATTTTTTTAGGACTCATGTTCTATATTTGTGCTCCTTTAGCTTGGGTTGTGGTAGCAAGTTTACCGCTTTATGTCCTTCTAGCTTGGCGGAGTGCTGAGCCATTAAAAATGCGTATTGAGCAACAGTTTGCAACAGGAGCAAAAAATACGGCTTTTCTTACGGAATCAGTCAACGGTGTGGAAACGGTAAAAAGTTTAGCAATTGAACCTGCTTTTCAACATCAATGGGAAGAGCAAACGCAATCATTGGTGATAGCCAACGCAGACAGACAGAACTTGCAAGCAGCACTCAACCAAACCGTAACTTTGATACAGAAGCTGATTTCAGTTGTCGTGATATGGTGGGGTGCTCACAAAGTGATGGCTTTGGAGATCACTATCGGCCAACTCATTGCTTTTAATATGATGGTGAGTCATGTGAATCAGCCTCTGGCTAAGTTAGTGGATTTATGGCAGCAATTTATTCAAACCCGCGTTTCAGTAAGTAAGCTTGGAGAAATGTTAGAGTTACCGGTAGAGCAGTCACAAGGTCAATATATCCCCGAAAAGCCACTGCGTGGTCAGGTTGAAATGAAAGATGTATGGTTCCGTTATCAACCGCAAAAGCCTCCTGTACTCAAAGGATTATCTTTAACGATTAGAGCTGGCGAAAGCATTGGTATTGTTGGACCTTCTGGCTCAGGTAAAAGCACTTTAGCACGTCTAGTGCAAAAGCTTTACTTAGCAGAAAAAGGTCAAGTCATGCTCGATGGTATGCCGATTTCGCGCTTATCTGCATCTGCTATTCGTCATAACATAGGTGTGGTGCTGCAAGAGAACTATATGTTTCACCGCTCCGTACGTGACAACATTGCTATTCGAGATCCTTCTGTACCTTTTGCGCACATTGTTGAAGCGGCGCAGCTTGCAGGAGCGCATGAGTTTATTATCCAATTACCTAAAGGCTATGACACAGTTTTGGCCGAAGGCGGACAATCCCTTTCGGGAGGACAGAAGCAACGTTTAGCGATTGCACGTGCTTTGATGTTGAAACCTCAGATCCTCATTTTAGATGAAGCTACAAGTGCTTTAGACGATGAGTCGCAACATTGGGTCAAACAAAGCATGAAACACATTGCAAAAGATAGAACCGTGATTACAATTGCGCATCGTTTATCCACGATTAAAGATTGTGATCGCATTGTTGTGATCGAAGACGGTCAAGTGAGTGAGCAAGGTACACACACAGAATTAGTGCAGCAACAAGGTTGCTACGCAAGGCTTTGGCAATTACAGAAAGAATTAAAAGTGGAGACTCGTGCATGAAAACTTTAAAGGCAAAGTGGTGCGCATGGCGTGAACAGCTCAAAAAAAATCTGAAAACACAACGTGCAGAGCGAGAATATGAGTTTCTCCCTGCTTATTTAGAAGTTTTAGAAAAACCCGCTGCGCCCTGGGCAAGAAGAACAGCATGGGCTTTATTGAGCTTACTGGTTTTAGCTTTGATTTGGTCTATTGTTGGAAAAATTGATATCCACGCCAGTGCAGAAGGTAAAGTGATGGTATCGAGCCACAGCAAAATCATCCAAGCTCTTGAACAAGGCGAAGTGCAAGCGATTTTTGTAGAAGATGGACAAAGTGTTAAGCAAGGTGATGTCTTGATTCAACTCAATCCTGTAGGAGTGAATGCTGATTCACAACGCTTATCTGAGCAGCTGACCTATTACATGCTAGAGAAAGCAAGAATGCAAGCTCTGCTCAGTGATGCGCCTTTGCAAAAATTTGTCGCACCAAAAGGTATACAAGCACAGCAAATAGTAGATACGCAAGCGCACTTAAAAAGCGAGTACAGCAGTTTTTTAGCTGAATTACAGCGTTTAACTGAAGAAGAAAAAGTGACGGTTGCTGAAGCTCAAGCCAAGCAAGAAGAAATTCAAGCGCTTTACTTGTTGCGCGATAATATTCAAAAACGTCTCCAATCACGACAAAAGCTCGCTCAGTCTGAGTTGATTGCGCAAGATGAACTCTTGCAACAAGAACGTGAACTCCTTGATGTAGAGCGACAAATTAAAGTGAATCGTGCTGCGCGTAAAGTGTTGCAGCGCAAAGCTATCAGTGTTGCACAGCAAAAGGTGACTTTTAAGGCGAAACAAGATTTGGACTGGCGTCAAAAGCTCACCCAATTAGATGTCAATATCAAGCAAACACAGCAAGACTTAGTCAAAGCTAAAGAGCACCAGCGTGTACAGTCGTTGCGTGCTCCTGTTGATGGTGTGGTGCAACAGTTGGTTGTGCATACTCTAGGTGGCGTAGTGCAACCAGCTCAAGCTCTGATGGTCATTGTTCCAGAGCAAGCCGAACTGGAAGCGCAAGTGAATATCTTGAACAAAGACATTGGCTTTGTGATGGCGGGGCAAACGGTAGAAATCAAAATTGATAGCTTTCCCTTTACTAAATACGGCACGGTACCTGGTGAAGTCTTATATGTATCACGCGATGCTGTGGAAGATGAGAAATTAGGACCTGTGTTTCCTGCCCGCGTAAGGCTCAAACATCATGCAATTTTGGTTGATCAGACCTGGGTCAATTTAAATGCTGGCATGAGTTTACGTGCTGAAATTCAAACAGGTACCAGACGTGTGATTGAATATCTGTTGAGTCCATTGCAGCAGTATCAAGCTGAAGCTTTACGGGAGCGTTAAGATGAACATAGCAATAGATCAGGGGCTCAATGCTCTCGTTTATGCTGCGCAGCGTTTGGATAAAGTTGCCGATAAGCGTTCTTTAAAGCATCGTATTGGGCATGCCGATCCCATGATAGATAAAGTGACTTTATGTCGATGTGCGAATTGGTTGGGATTGAAGGCGCAGTATTTAACTATGCCAGCTGAGCGTTTAGCACATTTGCCTTGCCCTGCGATCCTAAGAGTACAAGAAGGGTGTTTGGTTTTACTTCAAGTGCGAGGTGATCAAGCTTTGCTTTTTTGTGCGCAAACACAAAAGTCACTTCAATTGTCGCTGGATGAGTTGGTATCTCGTTACACAGGACACGTTATACTCTTAGCGGAGCAGAGAACTACAGTACAAGCTCTTAAGTTTGGTTTCCAGTGGTTTATTCCTTCTATTAAAAAGCATGCTGAGCATATACGCCGTGTTATTTTGATTTCTGTTCTGATTCAATTGATAGCTTTAGTGACGCCTATTTTATTTGAAAAAGTGATTGATAAAGTTTTGGTGACCAGGAGTTTATCGAGCTTACATGTTTTAGGTATCGCATTGCTAAGCTTAGCCTTATTTGAGCCTTTGTATAACTTTATGCGAGGTTGGTTGTTTACCAATTTAGCGAGTAAGGTGAACTCGGAATTGAGTGCACGTTTGTATGATCATCTGATACGTTTGCCTTTAAGTTATTTTAATCAAAGACAAACAGGTCAAATTACCGCAAGAATGCGAGAGATGGATCAGATTCGGCAATTCTTGTCAGGTTCGGCTTTGACCCTAATCTTAGATTTAGTCTTTGTCAGTATTTTTATTGCCGTTTTGTTGACTTATGCTCCGACATTGACAGCTGTGATTTTGGGCTCTTTAGTCTTGTATTTTTTATTTTGGCTCGCGATAGGACCTTCTTTACGTCATCGGGTGACGAAAGAGTACGAAGAAATGGCGGATAATACGGCTTTTCTGACGGAGTCTATTACAGGTATAGAGACCATTAAAACGCATGCGGTCGAGCCACGTTTTGCCAAGCATTGGCAGCAAAAATTAGCTCATCAACTTAAAGCGGGTTTCCATGCCCGTTTAGTCGCAATTTGGGCAGAGCAGGGTATTGGTTTGATTCAAAAGCTCACTTCAGCCTTTGTATTGTGGCTTGGCGTCAAACTGGTGATGTCTGGAGATTTAACAGCCGGTGAGTTAGTTGCATTTAATATGTTATCTAGTCAAGTCACACAGCCTATTTTACGTTTAGCGCAAATATGGCAAGACTTTCAACATACCTTGATTTCTCTGAAACGTGTAGGCGATATTCTTGATGAACCAAAAGAAGCAGGCTCAGCAGGTTTGGCTTCTATGCCAAAGCTTCAAGGTGCAGTTGAATTTCATCAGGTCAGGTTCAAATATAATGCTGATTCAGCGGAAGTGATCAGTCAACTGAACTTAAAAATCAAAGCGGGTGAGTTCATTGGTATTACAGGTCATTCAGGCTCAGGTAAAAGTACGCTAACCAAGCTGTTACAGCGTCTTTATCATCCTTCTTCTGGCGAAGTGCTGGTTGATGGCATGGATTTAGCCATTGCTGATCCTGTTGAGTTGAGACGCAATATGAGTGTTGTGTTGCAAGAGAGCTGTTTATTTTCAGGCAGTGTCGCTGACAATATTCGTCAATGCTTACCTCTAGCTACAGATGAAGCTGTTCAGCATGCTGCGCAGCTTGCGGGCGCACATGAATTTATTATGGCCATGCCCGAGGGTTATCAAGCGCAAGTAGGAGAAAATGGAAGTCGTTTATCCGGTGGGCAAAGACAGCGTATTGCTTTAGCTCGCGCTTTGATAACAGATCCTAAGATTTTGATACTCGATGAAGCAACCAGTGCTTTAGATTATGAATCTGAAGCTGCTATTTTAGAGCACTTACCTGATATTGTGCAAAATCGTACTGTGATCAGTATTGCTCACAGATTAAATACGATTCGTACTTGTGATCGCATTATTGTTATGGATCGCGGTCGCGTGATAGAACAAGGCTCGCATCAGAGTTTGCTTGAGCAATTAGGCCAATATGCTAAATTAAATCAATTACAACAAGTTTAATCAAAAATTAAAACAGATTAGACCTCGTATCTTATATATAAAGCCACAAAAAGTGGCTTTTTTTATCTGATTAGACCTCCTATGTTTTTATCTTTATATTTATTTTTATTACTTTATATACAAGGTTTCTAACCTGATTAGACCTCTTATGTTTACTTGTTTTGGGTGAATAAAAAGAGGCTTTTTTTTAAACAAAAGAGGTTTTTTTGTTCACTTTGCTTTTTTTAAGTATTTGATTTTTTTAATTTTATTATTTATTTTCTCTTTTTTTGTATTTGACTTTCATACATCATGAGGTTTAAATCAGACTTTATGTTTAGAGTTGAATGAATAATCTATTTTGTGCTTATAATAAACTGTCTTCATAAACAACTGAGAAAGATTATTTTATTTCAATGTTCCAAGTTATGACCTAGTTTTTCTTTGTTTTGTTATAGCGATATTTTACCGAAGTTATTTTTAATTTTAAGAGGGTATCATCATGAAACTGAATTCAATAGTAAACAATCAAAATAATACAGTAGCGATAGATTTAGAAAATAGTGCTGAATTTAAAGGCTCTAATGGAGATGATATGCTTCAAGGTTACGAATCGCATGATACTATTTATGGTCGGCGTGGCGATGATATATTAAAAGGTGATGACGGCGATGACTTGATCCTGGGCGGCAGTGGTGACGATATTCTGCAAGGCGATGATGGCAATGATACGCTTGAAGGCGGCCATGGCGATGATATTCTCAGAGGTAATGAAGGGAATGATATTTTGAAAGGAGGCCAAGGTGACGACATTCTTCAAGGTGATTATGGTAATGATACTTTTTTTGCAGGACATGGCGATGATTTAATTCAAGACTACGAAGGTAACGATACTATTTTTGGTGGTTTAGGTAACGATCGCATCACAGATTATGCAGGAAACGATACATACTTGTTTAATTATGGTGATGGTCAAGACGCTATTGTTGATAAAGGTGGGTGTGATAAAGTCATATTTGGTGCAGGTTTATCTACCGCAAATATCAATATTTCTGAAAATGATTCAGGTGATTTGATTTTAGCTCTTAAAGACAATAAAGGTACGTTAACAGGAGATCGTATGCTCATTGAACATGCTTTCAGTCGGGATAACCACCGTATTGAAAAATTAATGTTCTCTGATGGAACTTCTATGAATTGGCATGATATTGAAACCATTGTGCATCAAAAGCGTAAGCCTGCTGTGACAATGAACCTTAATGGTACTTCTGGAGATGATATTCTGCAAGGCGATCAAGAAGCCAATATTATTGTGGGCGGCCCAGGTCAAGATAAGCTTTACGGCGGATATGGCAATGACAACTATGTTTTTAATTTAGGTGATGGGCAGGATACGATTGTGGATTTGGGAGGCTTAGATCAGGTTGTGTTTGGTCAAGGTATTACCGAAGAGCACCTCACCCAATTACAAAAAGCGAAGAGCACGACCATTTTTATTGGAGGTCAAGAATCAGGAGACAGCGTAACGCTTGATTTTCATCAAACATCGGACTCTTTCTCTGTTGAAAAGCTTAAGTTAGCAGATGGCCGTGAATTAAATGTTTTTGATTTACAAGAAGAAGTCACGCAAGATCAGCTTGTTCAGGCTATGAATAGTTTTGAACCTGATGATGATGCGGCGACGATCGATCAAGGCATAGTCGTTACGGAGCAACCTCAGCTGCTCACCGCCGTAGGCCAATAGCCTCTGATTCTTGACTTAGCTAAGCCATCTTGTAAGAGATGGCTTTTTATTATAAAAAATAACAGGAGTGTTCGACTATGATGGAATATATATGCTCAGTAACGGATGCAGCGTCAAGTGCTCCTATAACCTACGAGCTTAATTCAAATTATCTTGGGTCTCAATCATCACCACAGTATGCGCGGCACCATACAAACTCTCACTCTGTTCAAGCTCAGCAGCTCGACAACTATACGCATTATATGGATTGGGAAATGACTTTATGCATCACCGATAGTACTTGGGTGACCGTTGAGATAGAGGATGGATGGCAAGGTGAAACGCTATCATCTTCTTTGATGATTCAGTCTGAAAAGCTGCTACAGATGATGGTCAGTTTTCTTATTCAGGATAACGATAACTGTATTAAAACTCCTTTTCAATCTTCCTCTATATCTTATAACTTATTCTGTGAAGCATAATAAAATGATCATGCACTGTTTATTATAAAGCAGTGCAGATTACTTTATATTCTATTTTTCATATTCATCATGTTATACATTTTATGTTTTTTTTATTTTTTGACTATCTCATTATCTTTTCAATTACGCCTTTCTCATTATTTTTTAATTACGCCTTTCTTATTACCTTAATATGCGGATTTGTTAATCTTTGTTTTGTTTTGTTTTTTTATGGATAATAAATCAATGTTTTTGTTTTTTTTATTTGTATTTTATTTTTTATTTTCTTTTTATTCTTATTTTATTAGATATTTAAAGTACTTTTAGCGTATTTTGTTCCCTTTTTTTTGTCTCTTCATTTCTACGATTTTATTTTGCGATGAAAGAGGTTTTTTTTTCATTTTTTTTCAAGGTTTTTTTTCATGTTATATAATTTTGTTAACAACATAGGTTATTTGTTTGGGGGAGCATATGAAGGACAAGATGATGATGATTTTGTTCTGGGTTTAGGTTTACATGGTGAAATTCATACTTATGGTGGAGATGATAAAATTATTGCTTCCTATTGGGATACGAAGGTTGATACAGGAGCTGGAGATGATCAGATTTATGCCGGCAGTGGCATGCTCCAGGTTAAAGATTCAACCGGAAGCTTAGATGTTTATGGTGCAAACGGGGCTTCAATTATATATAAATATGATAGTGGTGATATTCAACTTGGCGCTGCATCGGGTGTATCAAGTATTTTCCACTTTGGAAAAGAAGGTGATATTCATACATTGGGTATATCGGCAGCACAGTATATTAATCGTTCTGGTGATAAAGGTAATATTTTTATTGATGGTGCTTCAGGTAATACGCTCGTTTTACGAGGAAGAAATCAGGAATCGAATTCTGCTCAGACACAAGGTTCTATATATGTAAACGGAGCTTCATCTGCTGTAGACATTTCTTCCACTGTGCATTTAGGGCATATTCATTTCAAAGGTGGTTCAGCATCGAATAAAATTACGCGCTCAACTTCAGATTATGGTTTGGGAAATATTTATTTTGATGGTTTTGGCGGTGGCAACACTATTTCTAATCACAAAGTAAAAGGGAGTATTTATTTTAATGGAGCAGGTGCAAATAATGTCATTAAGACAGATACAGTCCAAGGTAATATTTATTTTAAGGGTGCTGGATTAGCTAATAATATTTATCATGATGGTGAACAAGGCCATATTTACTTTACAGGTGCCGGCGGAGAAAATATTATTTCTCGTACGGGTCATGAGGGAAATATTTACTTTATAGGTGCAGGCGGAGCAAATGTCATTTCTCATACTGGTCATGAAGGACATATTAATTTTGAAGGTGCAGGTGCTTCAAATCATATTCTGCGCCAAGGTCAATTAGGCCATATTCAATTTTCAGGTGCAGGCCTTTCTAACCATATTGAGCATGATACGCAGGAAGGAAATCTGTATTTTAAAGGTGGAGGAGGTTACAACCGAGTCTTTAGAACAGGTCAAAAAGGTCGTTTTTCTTTTACAGGTGTAGGCGCTTACAATCATTTAAAACAAGATGTTGAATATGGTCATATGACAGTTGATGCTTTAGGAGGCTTTAATTTTGTTGAACATGATGGTCGTGGTCATTATAAAGCGAATCTTGGTGGCGGTGCAAACTTATCGATGCGTCGTGGAGATGGTCCAAGTCATGTGAGCTTGATGGGTGGTTCGAATAATCATATCCATTTTGGAAATGGTCAGTCGAACATACGCGCTCTAGGCGGCTCGAATTTTGTCTTGAAGAAAGGTCATGGCGCTGTACTGGGTATGCTTGAAGGTATGGGCAATGTTCTTCAAAAAGAAGGTCATGATCCTCTTTCTGTTTTTGCTCTAGGTTTTTATAACATCATTACACACATCAATCACAAAACAAAGCGCTCTAAGACAGAGGTGTTTACAGGAGGAGGATTTAACTTAGTCAGTAAAATCGGTGATGGCCAGATGCAATCCGTACTTCTTGGTGGCGCTAATATCGCAACACATGATGGTGACGGAACGACGCAAATCTGGGCGGCAGGTGGTGCGAATCTGGTGACCAAATTAGGCAATGGTGATTTTGCCAGTGCTCTTTTGGGGTTAGGTAATGTCATGACACATATTGGCGATGGTCAGACGTTGAGTGCGATGGCTGCTGCGGGGAATATCTTTACTAAAGTCGGTGATGATCGTGCGCAGGCTCTCATGCTCGGTGCTGGAAATATCTTCACGCATGTAGGGCATGGCGATAGCTTGGCTGCGATGGGTGGCTTGGGCAATATTGCGACCAAAATAGGTGACGGCGATCTTTATGCTTTAATGCTTGCACAAGCCAATATTGTCACGCAAGTTGGTGATGGCAGTAGTATGTTACTGATGGCGGCTCAAGGTAATCTTGCAACCAAAGTCGGTGATGGAGACACAGATGCTCTGCTCATGGGACAGGCTAATATTTTGACACATATAGGTCATGGCAATGACTTCATTGTCATGCTAGGTCAGCACAATATACTCACTCAAGTTTCGGTCGATGAGTCTACAGCTTTGATGCTAGGACAAAATCAAATTTACAGCCACATAGGTGATGGAAACAGTATAGCCTTGATGGGTGGCCAAAATCAGATGATGACTAAAGTTGGCAAAGGCTCGGCACTCGCATCTATTTTTGGTCAAAATAATATGCTCAATCATGTAGGTGACGGTATGACAGGTGCCCTAGTAGTAGGTAAAAATAACCTCATTACTAAGGTCGGCGATGGTTTGATGGTGACGGTGTCCGCGGCTCAATTTAATCTTGTTACCCATGTAGGAGACGGTCCAACAGCCGCTTTACTTGCGGCAAAAAACAATATACTCACCAAAATTGGGGCAGGTACGACGAGTGGAATCTTGATCTCTAAAACAGGGAACATCATGACGCATATAGGTGACGGACTCACGGTAGGTTTTGGTCTGGGCAAATATAATATCATCACCAAAATTGGCCAAGGTCGTTTTATTTCAGCTGTATCTGGAGAAGTAAATACTTCAACGCACGTGGGGCATGGAGATCATTACCAGTTTGCCAAAGGCAAGATGAACATCATGACGCATGTAGGTAATGGAATGGATATCTCGGTTGCGCAAGGAAAAATAAATACGATAACGCACGTAGGCAAAGGTACACAATATGCTGGCTTATGGGGTGATGAGAATATCGTAACGAAAGTAGGGGATGGTAATCAGGCGCTGTTCGCAAAAGGACGCATGAATGTTGTGACGCAAGTAGGTGAAGGAGACCGTTATGTGGGTTTATGGGGAGAACACAATATTGTGACCCATGTAGGTGACGGTAAGCAAGTCGTCATTGCAAAAGGTAAAGCTAATGTGAGTACTTTAGTCGGAGATGGATTACACATTTCTATGACTTATGGTGAAGCGAATATCAGCACACAAGTGGGTCAGGGTACGTCTGTACATGTTGGACAAGGCAAGTTGAATGTGCATGTTAAATCGGGCCATGGAGCAAGTATTTCTGCGCTGAAAGGAGATTATAATGCGACGATACATGCAGGAGATGGCTTAACGGTTAACGGACAATATGGTAAGCAAAATATACTTTTGAAAGTAGGACATGGCGATGTATACAGTTTAAGCCTTGCTGGACAAGGCAATGCACAAGAGCGAGCGATGTTTTTCTTAGACAATATGAAGGAAACTGCTTTAGGTTTATTAGGTGGGCAAGCGATTAACTATGCTGTTCAAGGTCATCCAAAAGAAGAGATGGAGTCTTTAGTTTATCCATCAGGTATTGCCTTAGAAGAAAAGTCGTTGAATTTAAATTCATTAAATGATCTTGATGTCACGTACACTGAAGCATCACTTCCTGAACTTCATGCTCTAAAAGATATAGAGCGTCTGAATATATCAGCAGATAAACTAGACAATGATGCATTGATAGAAGATATGATTCATAAGAATACCCATATGAATGATTTATTGGGTGAGACAGTACAAGAGCAAGAAGTTTTACAAACATATCGAGAATCTTTCCAAGCAGCTAAAGAGCAACCTAAAGATAAGGCTGAGTATTTACGGACTTATTTTCAAAAAATGAGCAAACAAGAATATAATCAGCAAGGTTCTTATGTGCAATTTCATCTTAAAAAAGAAGCGTTTAGGATGAAAAAAGCAGTTGATCATTTTTCTAGTTCTTTTGCATCTTTCGATACCTTTTCGTCAAAAGAAAGTCAAACGCCTCATAAACATGAACAGTGGGTTCAGGGATTAGCGGATCAATTGCAAGCTCAATATCAGACGCAAGCATCTCAATCATTAACAAAAAGCTCACAATCTTTAATTGATTTAGATCAATCAAAAGCTATTGACCTGAAATCTATTGATGGTGCTATGGAACATGTACGTTCAGCTCAAGAAGGTAAACAAAGGGCGACTTTTGAACATGAGCAAGCTTTAGAGCAAGCGCAAAAAAGAGAAGCAGAAGGCAAAGAAAAAGAGCAGGAAGCTTATCTTGAAGAGCAACGACTACATAATATGAAGCAATCTACGCACGCAAGTATAGATGAAATTTCAGCTATGGGTACAGACGATGCAACCTATGACACCACCAATGCCTATTTAAACCAAAAAGTTAAATCTCGTACTACAAATTTCAAAGGTAGTGGTTTAACGCAATCTACACATCCTATAGAAAGAGATCATAATCATCTGACTTATACCCAAGATCAAAACACAGAAGATCTATCGGATGTCGACGCATCACATTATACACAACAGCTTGAAGAGCAGCTCAATAGTGCTGTGGTCACCATGAATCAGAATGTAAATCGCTTGAAGCCAAGGCGTACAGTGTCTGATGCGCAAGTGTTATATCAGCAATTTCAACCTGTATCAGCTCAACTTGAACCTCAAACTCAACCTTTAGAGCCATCAGCACCTCAACACAGATCATGGGCTACGCCGACATCCATAAAGACTTCTGGGCTTGATTTTGAAGGATTAAGTGACTGGGGCTTGCTCCCAGATTATAAACTGATGCGTTGTGAAGATTTTGAAGCAGGTTTACAGGCATTATATCTGCATGATCCACAAGCAGAAGAAGTTTTAAAGTCTGCATTACAGGAATATTATACAGCGACCCTTGAGCATGGTGTGTTTCATGAAAAACCAGTTTTGGCTTTGCGCTATTTGAATCATATGTTGCAAGGTTTCCTCTTAAAACATAGTGCATTAGCTGAAGAAGGTGTTATACAGACCCTTGTAGAGCAGGTTGCTCGACAAAAACAGATATATCTAGATCGGTTACCTACAGCACAATTAGACCGTGCACGACTGCAAAACATCTCTTTCTCTGAATTGTATGACATGTTACCTGATATCCATAGTGAAAAGCGGCCTTTAATTTTGGATGCTTATGGTTATTTTAGATTTGAAACGCCAGAGCAAGTACAAGACTTTAACTCAGCGGAAATCACTAGGTTGAGACAAGCGACTGTCGATAAGTTGATGAGTTTGGTTGCTGATGAATTTAATACTCAGATAGCGCAGACAACGGAGCAAAAGGTTCATTTTTATCGCCTCTTTAATTATATCGCGGGTATTACGGTCAATGAAGTGTATGAAATACAAAGTATGATTGATGATCTGGTTATCACTCAACCTCTTCAAGATGAGTTAAGAAGCTTAAACCTCAATCCTGATGCACAAACGATAGAAGACCTCTGCTTTGCGTTAAAAACGAGTTATGATCCCATAACCTGTCTTTATCTTGATGAGCATTTACCGCTATTAGGTAAGCCGTCTGATAACACACTTACATTGAACGATGTGCATCAGTTAAAGCTTCTTTTATCGCGCGATCAGGCGCATATTAATCGGTATAAAAAATGGTCGGACAGTATTTATTTTACTCATAGGGAGATGACTACACCAGAGAGTCAATATTTGATTCTCAGAGAACTTGCTAAAGCTCCATCTGAAATCGTAGATAAGTTATTTGATATTGAAGTACCTATTAAAGATCTGAATTTACAAGAAGTTGGACGCCAAAAACTGATCATTGAATTACAGAAAAATGATGGTCGAGGTTATCGTACACCTGAGGGTGAGTACGTTGGTAGTGCAGGTTGTTATGATCCGAGATCCAACAAGATTCATTTGGCTTTAAGTCAAGATGCTTTGGGACAGTGGTTCTTGCCTGATGACAGTATTGTATCGACTGTTAACCCTGTACTGCATGAATTTGGTCATGCTGTGGATTATATACTTGGTGGAAATCTTGGCATTATTGCGTTGTCTCAATCCGATACATTCCAAGCGAGCTGGAAGGAAGAAATGAGAGAGCATGCTCTCTTGAGGCTTCCTATTCATAGTTATTATACCTCTGATGTGATTGGTTCACTTGAAATGTTTGCTGAGTCTTTTGCTAAGTTTTATGGTCGCTCAACCTATCAAGGTGTTCATGATACGTTTTGGAATATTGCTGAACAAGCTACAGTTCGTCATGCACAGGAAGGCTTTGAAGCGCTAGGTCATTGTTTGAGTCGCATTAAAAATCCATCTGAAGCAGATCAAAATAGACCTTCGGATCTTCAACTTGAATTTCAATCGGATTCGGGTTCGGATTCGGATTCGGATTCGGAAGTTCCTACCGTTTTGCATGATTTTGATCGCTTAGAGCAAGTGTATCAAAGATTTAGCCAAGGTATCGAAGCTCCTTCGTCAACACCTGCTACGGATTATATGCCTACAGTAGGTTTTTATAGTTCCTTTGATGTATCACCTTTAGAAGAAGAGAAAGAAGCGATATTATCTCAGTTGGCAAGAAGTTTTAAGATCGCAACAGAAAATATATTTGAAGATTTTGGTATTCAAGCAAACAAGGTATTGAGTAAGCAAGACTGCGCTGAATTGGCGCAACTGTACTACGAAGCAACGATTGAACAACAATGGAATAAACGTCATGAATTGATTAAGAAGGTCAATGCACTAGGTTATAGTTTAGTGAACACAGATCAATCAGAGTATGCATTTTGGTCGGGTGGCCAAAGAGCGGCATTTAATCGTATACGTGTGAACGATGAGCTCGATAATAGGTTTATTTTTGATTTAGATGTACCAGCTCTTAACTTTTTACATGAAGTGAATAAGAACTTCTTGATGTGGGCGAAATATAGCTATAACAAAATTGATCCAGATAAGTTTTCTTTAATGCAGCGTGCAGGGCATCAGAACATTGCTTACTGGAGTTCATTTTATGCAACCATGACACGTGGTGATGTCTATGTGGTGGCACCCCGCCTAACGGTAGGCTCTTTCTTCTGGTACGCTGAATTACCTGTATTACGTGCAATGCAAAAACAGGGTACCGTCAACGATATCAGGTTTATCAATGCCAGTCGTATGTATCTTAATCCAGAAACACAAGAGACATTGGGGTCTGAACTCGGAGATATAGATTTAGGAGTGCGTCTTGGTTTTTACCAAGGTCAGAAATACCAAGAGATGCAGAAAAGTATTTATGAATCAGAGGCTGTACAGAATAGAATTAAAGCAGGAAATCCTGTGTTTATCACCAATAATCAATTTCTTCCTACAGATACCTTTAGTAGTAACATAGTTGAAAATGCTTTGATTCAACATAAGCTTTTTTATGCACAGCGCAAAGAGCGTAATACGTTTGCATCGATTCAGCAAGATTCGGTGCTTTTAGAGTCTTGGCCACCTCGTGCGGGACAAGTACAAAAGCGTATTCAACTCGATCATGAAATTCATCTAGATGATGCAAATGATATCAAGCAGTTACGCTTTATTGAAAAGTTTTTATTGGCTAGCTACCCTGATTACGCATCGATTCCAAAATCTATGAAGATGACGGCATCAGAGATTTTTGATACTTCAGATACAACAAAAGAGGCAACATTACTTGCCTTGAAAGTGAATGGAAGTTGGGTATTATCACATCGGTTGGATGCGTCAGAAATGGCAGAAGCTATGGCGCGTTTTCAGGCATTCTCTACAGCAGACTCTTCGGCATATAAGGTTCATCAACAACCTCAGTTCGACAGTTTAGGGGTCTTACATGAAATGGCTTTAACCATGCAAAAAGATCTTACTCCACTAGATAAAGAAACTCACAAGATAGCGGTAGACAGTACGAAACGCTTTGATTCTGCTTATACACAAGAACAGCGTGATGACATGGCGATTCAATTACCGCAACACAATTTACCGCAACACAATTTACCGCAACACAATGCAGAGACGACCGAGACACAAGTCGATACACATCTTGAATTTGATTCTGCTTATACACAAGAACAGCTTGATCAAATGAAGATCAAGCCGAGTGCAGAGGTATCACATCGTGCATCAGTTGAGCATTGGGACAAAGTAGCGGTGCCTATGAATCAAAGCGAGAGTACAACACGCTTTGATAGCCAGGTGATTATTCAACTGGAAAATGATCCTATTGCTGCAAGAGCTGCTGCACGCTTAGCAGGTAAACATCAGCAATCGAGCATTCTGGTGCAGTTGGATCAAAAAGGTCAATATCGCGTTTTACATGGCGATTTAGCTAACTTGAAAGGAAAGGTACGTTGGCAAGCTGTTGGGCATGGCCAAAAGCTCAATCTATCAGATCAGCATAATACGCAGATGAGTGGTTATAAGCCACAAGAGTTGGCTGCCGCATTAAAGCATTTTTCTGATGAAGTAGAAGAAAAATATCAAGTTAAAGCTGAGCCGAATCATTTGAGTTTGGTTGGTTGTACGCTGCTTGCTCAAGATAAGCAAACAGGCTTTGCTCAAGAACTGATGCATGCATTGAAAGATCAAGGTATCAGCACGACTATGTCTGCGCGCCTTACCGAAGTTGGGGTCAACCAAGAAGGAAGAAAAGGCACCAAACTGAATTCTAGCGATTGGCAAGTGAAGCAAAAACAACACAAAGTACAGTTGAAATGGAGCGATCATGGTCAGCTTGAAACCTCACAAGAGCGTATTCATAATGGTATTGCTCAAAGCGATGTGCAGCTTCATCAAGTCGGAAAAACACCTGATCATGACAGGGTGCATGGACACATAGGTTCGATGAAAGATATCACTCAACCCACTAAAACCCATGCAACAGTGAAGGCACAAGGGGCAAAGAGATCTTCAACCAAAACAAACCATCAGATAACAGGAAATATTGATGTAGTCGTCGGCGATGGTGAATACTTCTCTGCAAAATATGGATCTTATAATTTAGCTCTTAAAGTGGGATGTGGCGGATTTAAAAGTTTAATGGTAGGCGATAACAACTTTGCCATGCATCTAGGCGCAGGAACCAGTGAATACAGTTTAGAGATTGCTGACCAGCCTTTTTTACAAGGTGTACAAGCTTTTGTAGGACATCGTAATATAGTCGTTAACTCAGGTGTAAGCCAAGATGTAATCTTGATGTTTGATTATTCGATTATGACGCCACCTGCGGTATTTCCGTTCGATGCAGCTTGTATTATGGCAGGTGAACTAAGCAAGATAGCGCAATATGGTGAGCAAGGTGACTTTATCAGTGCGCAAGATGCACAGTGGAATAGTGCTGGCGTGCAAAAGTTTGTCAAAAACTTTTCCGGTTTAGATCAAAGTAGTTCGGTCGATTATACCAAGCTTACTGATTTTGAAGGTGACATGCACTTAAGTGCGCGTGGTATCAAGTATGATTTAGAAGCGACATTAAACAAGCAATGGAATCATATTGTCGGTGGAGATACCAAGTCGGATGCAGGCAAGACTCGAATCGATAAACTTTCGGAAATGAACGAAACACTTGAAGCGAATATTGCCGTAGGAGGGCAAGGTGCTGATATCATGGTGACTCATGGTCGGTTTAACCTCGTTTTTGGTGACCAAGTGCAAAGTATTTTGGATATCAACTTAGGCTCTTTGTTTGCTGTTGCAACGCAAGGTTATTCTCTTTCTGGTCAGCAATGCAACACTTTTACTTTTAAACCCTCTGATTTACCAAGACAACTTAAAAATCAGCTTCTTGGTCGCTTGGCACAAGTGAATGCGCAGACGACACTCGCCGATATTTTAGATGTTGACTATTTACCTACAGGTCAAATTATATCGAAAACAGGTCAATCTATTGATGCTATGGCGATGATGAAAGAGCTTGTGCTTATTTTTAAAGCTTTTGGTGCTGAAAAGTTAGTAAACACTTTAGATACGCAAGCTTTTCTTGATGGTTTACAAAAAGGTATTGCGGCAGGTGAAGAAGGTGTTCAAGAATTTGTTCAATCACATGGTTTGCAACAAAAAATTCCTGAAGAAGTCGCATCTACAACTGAAAACTCAATTGAAATGGAAACCGAAGCCAAAGCCGAAACCGAAGCAGAACATCAGCCTTTTGGTTTTAATAGTTTGAATTTACCTAATTTGTTTGCTGCTTTATTTCATAAAGATGCGCAGCAGAATATGAAGTCTAAGCTAACTCATTTTACTGAGAATTTTATGCAAGATTTAGTATCGATGAAGCAAGGGACGCTCGATTTTATTAAAAATAGTACTTACATCAAAGGTGATGGTGACTTACATGCTTCTTTGGGAGATTACAATTTTAATTTAAGCGGCGATGGAGACGATTTAGGTATTTATTTAGGCGATAACAATAATTTCTGGGGTGGTCGTGGTCATGATGCTATGTACGCAACGGGTACTTCAAATATGTTTACAGGCGGAACTGGTAACGATCAAGCCGTGTTAATGGGACGAGAAAACTGGATGTTTGGCGGTGCCGGTGACGATCAAGCGGTACTTGCTGGACGTCATAATTATGCTTATATGGGCGATGGTCAAGACACTGTATTGGTGTTGGGCGAACATGGAGAAGTACACACGGATGCAGGACGAGATTATGTTGTGGTTTCAGGGCGTAAAAATCGTATTATCACAGGTAGTGAACAAGATTATGCTGTGATCATAGGTCATGAAAATCAAATTGATATGGAAGATGGCGACGATGCAGTGCGTGTTTTCGGTGAGAAAAACTTAGTTAAAACAGGAACTGGAGACGATCAGTTAACTGTACTTGGCTATCATTCGACATTACAAGCAGGTGAGGGCTCTGACTTCATTCAAACAGGTTCTATCTCAAAATATAATCAGATTTTCGCAGGTGATGGTGACGATACAATGGTTTTAGGTGGATATGAAAACCAATTTTATGGTCAGGGTGGCAGCGATCATTTTGTTGTGACCCAAGATGCTATTCAAGTTCAAATTATGGATGCGCAACAAGACGATTTGATCTCATTTGATCAACTCAACTGGAAAGAGATATGGTTTACGCAACAAGATAATGATTTATATATTTCAACATTACGTCAACCTCAGCAACAGAGAGATCAAGGTCAATTTGAGTCGAAAGGTCAGATTGTATTTTGCAATTATTTCTCAGAAAATCGAGCTCGCCTTGTTTTAAACAAAAATGATGAGACGGGGGAAATGAATGTGTTGCAAGATGAAGGATTGGATCAATTAATCCAAGCAATGAGTGGTTATGATTTAGATGCTCAAACCGAAGCATTGCCTTTTGACCAGCTTAGTAACATTGAAATAGAGCAGATTGCCTCCGCTTGGAAGCATTCTGAGATCATACAATATAGTTAAATGAGCTATATGAGAGCCAAAAAAGCAAAGCTACAGGATGTAGCTTTTTTTGTGCCCGCAATATTCTATAAGTTATATTGAATGCAGATTCTTGTAGGTGCAGTTATTGAAGATTTTGATTTATATATAAAAAATGATAGAAAAAATAAATGATAAATTTTGAATAATGTCATTCATTTTACTATTGAGCTGTTCACTCTAGGTTTTGTTAGGGAGATCTAAGGGGTAAGGCAAACCTAAGGCAAACTTAAGGGAGTCTTGAGGCGTATAAAGCTGTTTGCAGTGCGCTTCATACTGCGATATATCCTCATGGATTATGATCTAACGGCAAATGCGATTGATGTGTATAGAACGCAAAAAAATAGATTTTATAGAGTATTGATATCGTTGTGATAGAGAGATATGTGCATGGCATGCACAGATGTAAAAAATAAAGATTATCAGATAGTTCGCCTGATATATGGCTGATGAGAAGAGTTTGTATAGTTGTAAAGCTGATTTATAAAAAAATCATAGTACAAATTAAATTTAAATAAACCCACAAAATATAATAATGACTTCAAAAAATTCTGTTAGATGATTTGATTATTTCTTTCATCATCAAATTTTATGATTTCCATGGTCGATAAAATATAAAAAATAAATGTGTTTGAGGTACGCATGTTTGATATGTGAGATGTTATGAAAGAACTACATCATGAAATAATTAAAGTCTTGTTTATTATGCATTAATTTATATAAAACTGTTGCTCGGTGAGGATGTAAAATAAGGACTTTTCACGTTAAGAATTACTTATCTATAATAAAAATAAATGCAGTGAGTGATATGCTGTAATTATGATTATGTTTACCCTTGAATGATACTTTTGTGTATTGAATTGTGACTCAATAATTGAATGACTCGTTCCAAGAGCAAATGCTCTTTCAAGAAGAAATATAAATATGCATTGAGTTGATATACATACATGATTTAAAAAATCTATCATGTATTCTCAATTTATAGCTTAAGTAGAGAGAAACTAAAAGTAGAAAAGTGTTCGCTGTTTATATATTACATCCTCAATACTTTGGATGAAAAAATAAGTTTTACTGTGAAAATGTTTAAAAATCATCTTCATAATAGGAGTGCATCTTGACGGACACTGTATTTTTTTTGTCGTTATAGAGGAAGTCTTTGGTGTTTGACTCGATAGCATGTTTAAGCCTTCTTTAAACTCTTGCTCACATAAAATATGCACCTTGTTATGAGTAAATAAAGCATTTTTTCGTTCTTAATATGTTAGTTAGACAGATAAATGATAGAACGGGAAGATATTTTATTAGAGTTGATTGATTTTTATATGAATTTGAGAACTCTCATTGATCAGCAGATCAGGTGTTCTATCGAAGTACGGAGCTCTAGAAACCAACACAGATTAAGTATTATTCAATCATTTTGGAGTACAGTAAATACGGCATAAAAGCTTATATTTTACCGACCTTTTATAAGCTGGAGAGATGATTTATTAAGGTGTACCGACTAAAAAAGTGAGCAGTTGAAAGCTCACTTTTTAGATATTATATCATGGTTATATACGGGAGAAAAGTAGCGCAGATACGGCAAGGACACCTATAAAGAATGTGAAGAAAGTACTCTTTTTATTCCTATAGGTTTTAAGCTGCTCGACTTTATAGATAGCAATAACAGGCATGACACACAATATCATGGCAATAACCGGACCTGATAAAGTCTCCATAAGACCTAGAATACTTGGATTCAATATAGCTGCGAACCAGATAACGAAGAACATACATACAATACCTATGTTATCAGCATACTTTTCTGTTTTAGGGCTGAACTTACACCATAAGCCATTGAAGCTCTCTCTGGCACCTAAGAAATGGCCTAAAAATGAGGAAGTAATAGCAATAAATGCAATAAAAGGCCCTAATGTCTCAATAAAGGGATTATCTGTGATATTAGCGAGATAAGATAGAACGGAGACATTTTGTGCTTTGGCTTCAATGAGCTGTTCTGGAGAGAGAGAGAAAACACAAGAAAACACAAAGAGCAAAACAAAGCTTACAAGTAGTGCATTGGTATTTCTGAGAATCAGTTCTGATTTTGCAGTAGCTTGATCAGGATACTGGCGCTTTTGTGCTTGAACAAAAGTAGAAATTACAGCGGCATGACTAAAAGAAAAAATAATTACAGGTACGGCGAGCCAAGTTGTGTGTAAAAAATCTCCCATACTTGGATAATCTATGTTAGGTAACTTCCAGTTTGGAATGAGGTAGAAAGATAGAAGACCTAAGATAGCTGTTAGAGGATAAACCATAGCGGCAAAAGTACGCAAAACCATTTTTTCGCCGCATAAAATTAACGTCATAAAACCAAAGATAAGGCAAAAGGATAATATCGCTCTTGGTGGTGATGCGAGACCAAGTTGATGTACGATAAAACTGTCAACAGTATTGGTAATGCCTACACCATAGATAAGTAAAATAGGAAAGATAGATAAAAAGTAAAGTGTCGATATAAGATGGCCGGCTTTGGTACCAAAGTGCTCACCTACAACATCAGTAAAATCAGCATGATTTTTTTTAGAAGAGAGCATAAAGCGTGCTAAGCTTCTGTGCGTAATGAAGGTGATAGGGTAAGTCAAAATAGAAAGAAAAATGAGAGGCCAGAAACCTCCAATACCTAAATTCACAGGAAGAAATAAAATACCAGCACCCACTGCCGTGCCAAATAAACTTAGTAACCAGCTTGTATCGTGTTGTGTCCAATTTTGTTCAGTTTCAACTTTTTCTAAATGTAATGTTTCTTGATATTGGCTCATAAGAACTCCATCATATCGTGTTGAAAATTTGTGCAAATCAGCGTGAGAACACATGAGCTAGCCTTGAACACATTAAGCTTGCGTCGTGCTTAAATGTTCGATTCATTTATTTCCCTGATTAAAACTTTTTTAAATCCATATAAGTCTTTGTAGGTTGAGCATGAGTCTGATTTACACTTGTTTTATATCGCGTCACTATTTTGAGTGGATACGTGAATAAAGCAGAATGGTTTGATTTCTTTCAATTCAATATTTATCAAGTATGTGATTGTGAACTTTAATTCTTAAATCAACTTTAAAAACTTGAGTCACAAAAAAAATTTATTCTTTTTTATTCTTGATTTATAAAGAAAAAAGCATAACGTTTCTGATTTATCTTACCATCAAAACTATGAAGCTCTGAGCCATGTTAATAAAATGAGTTATAAATAGCAAGATGTAAATTTTACTTATTATGCAAAAAATAAAATTTACATCTTAAAAAGAGCATTTAGAGTCGTGATGCGGCTATTTCAGCTTTTTTTGGTTGAGTAAAAACTCATCATATTGCGCTTTTGTTGTTTTATCAGCTTCAGCAATAGTTTTTAAGTCAAGGTCGACAGCGACGCGATCTCTAGCATCTAGGCCTTTTTTCGAACCATTGATAGCCGAAAGTGAAAACCAAATATAAGCCTCTTTATGATTCATTTTTACGCCTAGCCCCTGATGATGCATGACCCCTAAATTATATTGTGCGTCGGCATCATTGAGCTTTGCAGCACGCAAAAACCAGATACGTGCACGCTTGTAGTCTTGTGATACGCCTAAACCTTTATGATACATCAGTCCAATATTAAACATAGCGGGAATGTAGTTCTTCGATGCGGCTTTTTTATACCATTGCATAGCACGCTTATAATCTTGAGGTACCATCATTCCTGATTGATATAATAAACCTAAATCATTTTGTGCATCAATATGGCCGAGCTCTCCTGCTTGGGTTAATAATTTAATAGCTTGAGCATTTTTTTGACTACGCATTGCAGTAACGGCTTGATTATAGAGGGCTTCGGCTCGTTTTTGTTTAATTGATGAATGTGTCTTTGAAAAGCTTTGTACACAAACACAGAAGCATATCATGCAAAGCATGAATTTGAGAAGGTGGAGTGTATTTTTTTGAGTTGTCATAAGTTTAAGAGTTAAGATCGTAGATAGTTTTTAATTTTAGCTTGATAGACATGTTTTATCCTGTTTTTTGCTTGATTTGAAATAGAATCCGGATGAAGTAACGATTGACAATTAAGACAACTAATTTAAGATGAATTAGTCATACTAATAATAAACGGGAATATATTATGTTAAATAATCTTATTGTAATTGGTTTATTTCTCTTCGTTGCTATGGTCTTTATTTCCTTAGCAGTGAAGACGGTGCCACAAGGATTTGAATGGACGGTTGAGCGTTTCGGTCGTTATACAGCAACGTTAAAGCCAGGTATTAACTTCATCATTCCTTTTGTTGATCGTATTGGTCGTCGCATCAATATGATGGAACGTATGCTTGATATTCCATCACAAGAGGTTATTTCTCTTGATAATGCGAATGTCACTATTGATGCGGTGTGCTTTATTCAAGTTTTTGATGCCGCCAAAGCTTCATATGAAGTGAATTATATTGATGACTCCATCCGTAACTTGACGCTCACTAATATGAGAACAGTTTTAGGCTCTATGGAGCTAGATGGTATGTTGTCGCAGCGAGATGTGATCAATAATAAACTATTGAGTATTGTTGACCAAGCTACAAACCCTTGGGGCATTAAAGTTACGCGTATTGAAATTAGAGATGTAAAGCCTCCTAAAGATTTAACTGAAGCAATGAATGCTCAAATGAAAGCAGAGCGAAATAAGCGTGCTGAAATTCTTGAAGCAGAAGGTGTGCGTCAAGCACAAATACTCAGAGCAGAAGGTCAAAAACAATCCGAAATTTTACAGGCTGAGGGTGAGAAACAAGCTGCTATTTTGCAAGCTGAAGCACGAGAAAGAGCGGCTGAAGCTGAAGCGAATGCAACACAAATGGTATCAGAGGCAATTTCGAAAGGCGAAATTCAGTCTATTCAGTATTTTATTGCGCAAGGTTATACAGAGGCGTTGAAAGCTATAGGTCAATCTGAAAACAGTAAAGTGGTGATGATGCCGGTGGATGCATCAAGTCTTATGGGCTCTATTGCAGGCATTCAAGATGTGCTTCAATCGGTCAAGTCACCTAAAACGAATTAAGATAAATAAGGCAATATTATGGAACTTATTTATACCATGAATTATTGGAACTGGCTTATGGTAGGCTTGGTTCTTTTAATTTTAGAGTTATCGTCAGGAACTTATTATATATTATGGTTTGGCCTTTCAGCTTTGGTTGTGGGACTTGGTATGCTTGTTGTAGATATGTCTTGGCAAGTTCAATGGACAAGTTTTACGCTTATTTCGCTGGTTACGAGTTTTTCATGGTGGTTTTATCAGCATAAAGTCGATAAGGATGATCATGCTACATCGACATTGAATCAACGTAAGAAATATATTGTAGGTACACGTGTTATGCTTGAAGAGAGCCTAGATATTGGTTTGCATCGATTGAAACTCGGTGATACAACTTGGAGTATACAAGTCCAAGAGCCTCTTATAAAAGGGGAAGAAATTGAGATCATAGATATGGATGGTATTATTTTGAAGGTTAAAAAAATAAATCCATCATCTTCATAATGCGTAGTTGATACATCAGCATATAAAAAGGCAAGCTTGTAGCTTGCCTTTTTATGAGAAGGAAGTAGAAGAGGTACAGCTCATAAGTCTACTTCAGTACTTTATTTCGAATTGATTTATGAGGCGATAGGCTCACTAAATTCTGTCAAGGGAATTTTACTACGAAGCTCATCCCACAAAGGTGTAATGTGTTTGCTGTAGTCTTTAATCAAATGAGTTACTTGATCGGCATCATTTTCGCGAGCGAGTTCAAGATAGTTGGCATAGAACTGTGCTGTAATTTGACGCGCTTTCGGGTTTTCAAAAAAGTAACGTCCCGCACGAAAGTAAAGCTTTTGGAAGCCATTTAAGATCAATACATAAATGGGATTATTCGATAAATAAGCCATTTTATGATGTAACGCATAATCAGCTTGAGCAAACTCTAATGCATCATCGGAAAACTGAACATTTTCGATGAAGTCAATAGCAGCCTGACGGTTGTGTGTGATAGCTTTCTTAAAATAAATCATCCCAATATGCTTGCGTGCAGCAAGAAGATGCTCAATTAATTTGGGTGCACCTTTTTGATCGAGCTCAGTGATAGTTTCTAAGATATTTAAACCAGATGTTTCCCAAAAATTATTGACCTTGGTTGGCTTTCCATGTTGTATGGTAAGCCATCCATCACGAGCAAGCCGCTGTAATACTTCTCTTAACGTTGTTCTTGTAACGCCTATTTTATCGGAAAGTTCACGTTCAGAAGGTAATACCGTGCCTGGAGGGTAGAGACCTTCCCATATTGAGTGAATGATGTATTTTTCCGCGAAGTTAGCTGGACCTTTCGCATGAATGATCATGAGTACTCTCTTGGTTGATTTTTAGAAGTGACACTATCATATCAAAGAGATCAGCATTTAAACATAGCTAATCTCAAAAATTTAGATTTATATCATGAAAACAAAATTTTAAATTATTTCTTATCATCTATTTAACTTTTATACTCTCGAAAGACCCTAGTCTTTAGCGACTTAGGCACTAAAATTGCTCATGCTAAGTATACAATTAGGTGGTATAAATAACATGAAAGTCATGGCAGTTATCGCTACGGTATGAGATGCTATACGCAATATCAAATATCATAATTTAGGATATAATGCACTTTATGTCAGAATATGCAGTTCATCCATCCCAGCTTCATGCGCAATTCAATGTGCCTGAAACGTTAATTCTTCCTCAAGAGCATATGAAGCTTTTGGGTCAGCATACCCTCACTGCAGCGTTAAAATTAGCATTAAAACAACAGACTAAACTGATTAAGCAACATGTTTTTGTTTTGGCTGAACATGATTTGCTCGCCTCCGAAATGCTTGAGTCTTATTTAAAAAGCTCTTCTAAAGAGCTTGAAACACAATGGTTAGTGATGCAGAAAGTTGTGACTTCAACGGAATACTTTTGGGTCGAGCAAGAGCCTATCGGAAAAGAGAAGCAAGTGATTGTGAGTCAGACTCCTTCTTATCATTTATTTGACACACTCTATACACAAGCTAACTTATTTGGTCGCTTTGTGGAGAAAAATGATACATCAGAGTTTATTCCAGGTGCGCTATTTTCTTATTCGGTCGTTATTTTGTCTTTAGAACAGTTAGCTAAACATCAGTTTGTGTGGCGAAAGCTACTTAAGAGCTTAACTGAAGGCTATGTACAAATTAATGATAAATATCCTCCGCTACCGATCAACTGCCTTGTTGTTTTGGAAGGTGATTATGAACACTTCTCCTATGAACAAACGGTAGAGCCTAAATTCAGTCAAGCTTTTTCTCTTTTCACTGAGTGTCATTGTGAATTCAAATATCACCAAGATACGGTATCGTCTTATCATACATGGTTGGCTACTTTAGCTTACACAGATGATATTGAATTGGCTTTGGATGCTTACCCTGTTCTCATGCGTTATAGTTCTACTTTAGTTGACCACCAGCAGAGACTCAGCCTTTCTACTTTAAAAATGCGTCAATGTATTTTGCAAGCTAGCTTATTTAGTAACACTCATGTGGTTAACGCTAAACATATTGAGCAAGCATTGCGTTATGACCAACAGCAAAGAGGGTTTTCTCAGCAACGTTCTTTAGAGAACTTTATTGATAATTTTGTACACTTGCAAACAAATGATCAAATAGTCGGGCAAATTAATGCGCTGACTGTGATAGAGGATGTGCATTGTATTTATGGCGAGCCAGCTCGCGTTACGGCAACCGTACATTATGGTGATGGAGAGGTTGCGGATATTGAAAGAAAGTCAGATCTAGGTGGTAATTTACATGCCAAAGGTATGATGATTTTATCTGCTTGTCTCTACCGCATTTTTGGTAAAGATGAAGCATTACATTTAAATGCAAGTATTGTGTTTGAGCAGTCTTATCAAGAAATTGATGGCGATAGTGCTTCATTGGCTGAGTATTGCGCTTTAATTTCAGCGATCAGTGAGGTGCCGATCATCCAAAGTTTAGCGGTTACAGGTGCTATTGATCAATTTGGTATGGTGCAAGCTATCGGTGGTGTGAATGAAAAGATTATGGGATTTTTTGAAATCTGCCGTCATCGAGGTTTAACAGGTGAGCATGGCGTGATTATTCCTGAATCCAATGTTGTGCAGTTAAACTTACCTAAACCTATTTTAAAAGCGATTGAAACAAAAAACTTTCATATTTATCAAGTAAAACATGTTGATGAAGCGATTAAGCTACTTACAGGTGAAAAGCCAGGTGAAATGGATAAGTATCATTTCTTTCCAGACGAAACTTTATACGGTAAAGTACAAAGTCGCCTAGCGTTACTTGCTGATAGCGATCATGATGAAGGAAATTTCTTGAAGCGCTTTTTCCAAAGAATAGCCGATTTTTTCGGTTAACCTACCTTTATGATCTGTCTTACATAAAAAGAGATTTAAAATTATTATGGTATCGAAAGCAAAACAAAAAACAGCTTATGTTTGTTCCGACTGTGGTGCGGATTTTCCACGTTGGCAAGGGCAGTGTAATGCATGTGGTCAATGGAATACGATTCATGAAATGCGTTTACCTCAAGCTCATGCATCTTCAAATCGTTTATCGGGTTATGCAGGAGCAACTGCATCTCAAATACAGACTCTTGATCAAATTAATTTAACGGAAGCTACACGTATTTCGAGTTTATTCGCTGAGTTTGATCGTGTTTTAGGTGGGGGTATTGTACCTGGTTCTGCCATTTTAATTGGTGGTCAGCCCGGAGCTGGTAAATCAACATTGTTATTACAAATGATGTGCCATTGGTCAATGAACCAAAATACTTTATACGTTACAGGCGAAGAATCTTTACAGCAAGTTGCTATGCGTGCAAAGCGTTTAGGATTACCCACCGAAAAGTTACAGGTTTTGTCTGAAACTCATGTTGAGCGCATTTGTGAGTTGGCTTTACAAAATAAACCTGATTTATTGGTGATTGACTCGATTCAAGTCATGCATTTAGCCGACATTCAATCCGCTCCTGGTAGTGTTGCACAGGTAAGAGAGTCTGCTGCATGCTTAACACGTTTTGCCAAACAACATCAGATCGCCGTATTAATGGTAGGCCATGTTACCAAAGAAGGCGCTTTAGCCGGACCCAAGGTGCTTGAACATTGTATTGATTGCTCTTTGTTACTTGAAGGAGATCAAGATGGTCGCTTTCGTATTTTGCGCAGTCATAAAAATCGATTTGGTGCGATCAATGAACTAGGCGTATTTGCCATGACAGAAGTGGGCTTGAAAGAAGTAGGTAATCCTTCTGCTATATTTTTATCTCATGATGGGGCGAGAGCTTCAGGCTCTGTTGTGATGCCTGTGTGGGAAGGTACGCGATCCTTGCTGGTGGAAATTCAAGCATTGGTTGATCAAAGCATGGCACCTAATCCGCGCCGTGTTGCAGTAGGGCTTGATCAAAATAGATTGAATTTATTATTGGCAGTTTTACATCGTCATGGCGGATTGATGGTTGCTGATCAAGATGTCTTTGTAAATGTTGTAGGTGGCGTTAAAGTCAATGAAGCAGGATCAGATTTAGCACTTTTGTTTGCTATTGTTTCAAGTTTTAAAAATAGCGTTATACCTCGTGATACATTGGTTTTTGGTGAGGTAGGTTTGTCAGGTGAAGTACGTCCTGTCCCACACGGACAAGATCGTTTGTTTGATGCTCAAAAGCATGGTTTTAGAAGGGCAATTATTCCAAAAAGTAATCGACCTAAAAAAGATTTAGAAGGCATGGAAGTCATTTCTGTTTCGCACTTATCAGAAGCGTTAGAGCTTATCACCTAATTTAGGTTATCAAAACAGTTTAAGGATCAGACATGGATGGAAGTGAACAAGAAAATTGGACTTATCTTATTAACCAAGCTTTATTGACTTTAGATGCTTACTTGGGATCTTCGGTTTACTTTCCTTTCATTCTATTGGGCGTTGGACTGTTTTTTTCTTTCTACTTAGGCTTACCGCAAATACGTTTTTTTTATCGCAGTTGTTTGATATTGACAGGTACTTCAACAGAGAAAGATAAAGATGCAATAGGCGATATAAGTCCATTTCAAGCTTTAGCGACAGCGCTTTCTGGAACTATAGGAACGGGTAACATAGGAGGTGTTGCGTTCGCTATTTATTTAGGTGGACCTGCGGCCTTATTTTGGATGTGGGTCACTGCTTTTTTAGGTATGACGATTAAGTTTGTGGAAGTCACTTTGTCTTGCCAGTACAGAGAGCGCGCATCCGATGGGACGTTATCAGGTGGTCCTATGTACTACATGGATAAAGCTTTAAATATGAAGTGGCTCGCATGCTTATTTTCTCTAGCAACCCTGATGTGCTCTTTTGGTATAGGTAGTATGCCGCAAAGTAACAATATTGCAATGAGCTTAGAGCAAAGCTTTTCTCTTTCTCCTACGATTACAGGTCTTTTGCTTGCTTCTTTACTGGCTATGGTTATTTTGGGTGGTATTCGCCGTATTGCTTTGGTTACTTCTTTTTTAACACCTATGATGTCAGGTGTATATGTTATAGGTGCCTTATCCGTCATTATTTATAATTTTGATCAGCTTGGCCCTTCTTTGCAACAAGTCTGGCACGATGCCTTTACAGGTACGGCCGCAACAGGTGGTTTTTTGGGAGCGAGTTTCGCTTATGCATTTAATCGCGGTATCAATCGAGGTTTGTTCTCTAATGAAGCAGGCATGGGCTCAGCTCCTATTGTGCACGCCAGTGCCGAGATACGTCATCCTGTCGAAGAAGGTATGGTTTCTTTACTAGAACCTTTTATTGATACATTGGTGATTTGTACTTTAACAGGCTTAACTATTTTATGTTCTGGTGTGTGGCATGAAAAGCATGCCAATACATTTCAGCATACAGACATGGTCTTTATTCAAGGTGATGACTGGGAAAGTACAGCACAAAAAAAACATGAGTTATTTTATTTTTTATCTCAAGATAAAACATCAGTTACTGCATATACGGGAACTATTGAAGTACAAGCAGGCAGATCCATGACTTTAGGTTACAGTTTATTGGCGGCTCGCTCTATTGCAGAGGATGTATTTTTTTCTCTTAACGACCAACCTTTTTCAGGTACCCTAAAGGTTGTAGAAGGTGCGTTAACCTCTTCTCAAGTCGAGGTTTCGGGGCGTTCTTTGATCCACTCTACGCTTTTAACAAGTCTTGCTTTTCAGCAAGGCTATCTAGGCCAGTGGGGACAATATATCGTTACACTTGGTTTATTATTGTTTGCATTTTCAACGAGTATTTCATGGTCTTATTACGGTGACAGAGCTGTTGTCTATTTGCTTGGTGTACAAGCTGTATTACCTTTTCGTTGTGTTTATGTTTTGAGTTTTTGGTTGGCTTCTACTTTAGATACAGTGATGGTCTGGAATATTGCTGCAATAGCTGCTGTGTGTATGGCTTTACCCAATTTATTTGCAATCTGTGCTTTGCACCGTGAGGTGAAAGCTGCTACGGATAAATATTGGCGCCATCACCGTTAAAAGGTACAATGATTGTTTTTGATGTGTGTCAAAGCTAAGGTCAAAGCGGATTATGCGCTTAAAGTATATAAAAATAGCTGGATTTAAATCTTTTGTAGAGCCGACAAAAATAGAGTTGAATGAGCAGATCACGGCGATTGTAGGCCCCAATGGTTGTGGAAAATCGAATGTAATCGATGCCATCCGCTGGGTTTTAGGAGAAAGCTCTGTACGTCATTTACGCGGTGATGCAATGACGGATGTAATCTTCAGTGGCTCGGCAAAGCGTCGTCCTTCTGGACGTGCTAGCGTAGAGTTGATGTTTGAACAAGATCAACCCTTGCAGCATTCTCCTTATCAAGGTTATAGCGAAATATCGATTAAACGTGTTGTGCATCGTGATGGCCAATCACATTATGCTTTAAACGGCAAAACTTGTCGTCGTCGAGACATTACGGAAGTTTTTCTCGGTACGGGTTTAAGTGCTCGCAGTTATGCCATTATTGAGCAAGGTATGATTTCAAGGCTGATTGAAGCTAAACCTATGGATTTGCGTATTTTGTTGGAAGAAGCGGCTGGAGTTTCGCAGTATAAAGAGCGTCGCAGAGAAGCCGAACAGAAAATGAAAACCACAGCTGATAATCTAACGCGTATTCAAGACTTAAATACCGAGCTCAATCAGCAGATGGCTTCCTTATCAGAACAAGCGCAAGCAGCACAACAATTTCAAACGTATCAGCAACAACTCTGTGATGCAGAAGATAGTTTGCATAGCTATCAATGGCATATGTATACGCAGCAGTTGCGTCATCTAGAAGCCGAGCGGCATCGTCTTGAAACAGAGCAGCATCACTTAACTGCACAACTTGCAGAAAAAGATCAACAAAGTTATGCGCATGATCAAAAGCAGCAAGATTACCGTCATCAAGAACAAGACACCATAGATGCCTTATTACAAGCACAGCAAGAGATAGCCACACTTACGCAACAATACAAACAAGAAACGGCGCGATATGAGCAAGCATTGGAGCAAAAAGAAGTACTGCGTCGAGAACAAGCAGAGATGGCAAAGCAGCAGCAATGCCTTGAGTCTGATCTGAGAGCCAGTCGAGATCAGTTACATGAAGCTGAACAAGGACTGACTCAATATGAGCAACGTAAACAAGCAGCGCAAAAGCAAGTGCAGCATTATGAAGCGCGGCGTCAAAGTTTAGTTTTGAAAAGTCAGAACTTGATAGCGAAAGAGTATGCAGCGCAGAAAAAACTAAATCAGGTTGAGCAACAACAGGTCACCTTAGAGATTAAACGACAACAGCACACAGAACAAGTACAGCAGCTTGATCAAGGTCAAGCTCAACATCGTGTTTCGCTTCAACCTCAGCTTGAGCAAGGTATGCATCACCTTGCTCAGGTACAACAAGATAAAAAACAGATCCAATCATGTATAGAACAGCAGAAAAGCTTACTTTATGACTTGAACACCCAAAAGCAGCGGCAACATCAAACAAAACATCAGTTATTAACAGATAAAGCCTTGTTAGAAGGCTCTTTAAAATCTGTAGAGCAATGGTTAGCGCATCATCAGCCGCAACATAATCTTTCTGTGTTTCAGTGTCTTACCTATGATGCTAAGTGGTGTCATGTGATCGAAAATTTATTGGAAACTGTGCTGCTACAACCTGTGGTGCATGATCCTGTGCATGAGACAGGTTTTGTGCGTTTGTCTCAACCGCAACAATGGGGTGTTGTGACCTCAGAAGTGAACTTATCACCTTGGCTGGCGCGCGTATGTTTTATTACCGAGCCGCCTGAGAACTATCAAGCGGATACGCTTTATGCTTACCCAGATGGAACACTAGAGGGAGATACTTTTAAACTGAACTTTACTGCAAAAGAGCAAGGCGTTTTATCTTATAAGAAAGAACAGGCTCAATTAGTTGAGCAGTTAGCTGGGGTCAATCAAGCGTTAAAAGCTTGCGAACATATAATTCATGAATTAGCTATAAAAATAAAAAAAGAACAGCGTGAACTCGATATGAAGCAAGTAGCGCTGTTAAAACAGCAAGCAAGTGTGCAAAAAGCACAGATTGATCTCAAAAATCTACAAGAAAAAGAAACGTCGCGATTGACGCAACTTACAAAAATCGAGCAAGAACGACAGCTTCTTGTGCAGCAACTTGAATGTATTGCGCAGGAACAAACAGTTTTACAAGAACAGATTGAGTCAGCGCAAAAGTGCTACCAAGACATCAAGGCATCGCATCAGGAGCTTGAGCAAGAACAGCGCGCATGGGAAAAAGAGGGAGTATCGCGTGATAAAACATTGCAAGAGATTACGGCACAATGGCAGGCAATCCAGCAGCAGACTACAACTTTAACTGCACAATGCTATTGGCAGCAAAAGCATGTCGCGGAAAGTGAAGTGAATCGTAAAAAGAAGCTGGCATATTTCGAAGCGCAAGCTCAAGAAATAAAAAGGCTCGATATCGTCTTGCCTCAGCAGCTTGAACAACTCAAGAGCGCAGAGCATCATGCACAAGAGCAAGAAGCGCAGCGTGCTTATCTTTGTTCCGTTATGGAAAAGATGAAACAGACGACTCAGCTTATTGTGAAAGAAAAGCAAGACTTAAATAAGGCATTGCATCAACTCAACAATAAGTTGACGACTATGCAGGTTGCTTATGCTCAAGCTGAAGGCTCTGCTTTAGAGCAAATGAGCAAACTCCATGAGGAGAAAGCCTATCTTAAACTAGATAAAGCAGATTTAACTGAACACTCCATAGAGCAATTAAAACAAAATGTTTTACAATCTCAAGAGAAAATCAAAAGCTTAGGAGCTGTTAATTTAGCTGCTATTGAACAATATGAAGCGGCGCAACAACGTCATGGGTATTTAACGTCACAATCTCAAGATTTAGAAAAAGCGTTACAAGGACTCGCAAAAGCTATTGCTCTTATAGATAAAGAATCAAAACAGAAGTTTAAAAAGACATTTGAACAAGTCAATATTAGATTTGGTCAATTGTTTGCAAGTGTTTTTGAAGGTGGACATGCTTCTTTAGATATGACAGATAAAGATTGGCAAAAAACGGGTGTTTTGATTAAAGCGCAACCACCGGGCAAAAAAAATAGCTCAATAGGATTACTTTCAGGTGGAGAAAAAGCTTTAACCGCTTTATCATTGGTTTTTAGTATTTTTGATTTAAATCCAGCACCTTTTTGCCTACTGGATGAAGTGGATGCTCCTTTAGATGATCGAAATATACAAAGGTTTTGCACTTTGATTAAAACTTTATCAAATAAAGTACAGTTTATGTTTATCAGTCATAATAAAGTTACGATGACCTTAGCACAGCATTTAATGGGTGTGACGATGCAAGAGTCGGGTGTGTCGCGCATTGTGCATGTGAATATGAAGCAGGCTTTAGACTATATTGAAGCTGTTTAGCCATAATTAAAGATATGATTTTGTAAGAAGGAAAATGAGCTCATATGAATGATTTACAATTTGCTCTGTTGTTACTAGGCTCTCTTGCCATTGGCGGTGTTTTAGCACATGGTTTTTGGTCTCTAAGACGACACAAAAAACCTAAAATAGGCCAGAGCTATAGTTATCGCAAAAAAACACAAGTGAAAATGAAGACGGCTGCTGTGGATGCTGCGCAGACATCCAAACCTGAAGATACTGTGGTGGACGATGTGATGGATGATGTAGCCATCAAGGATATACAGGCTGAACAATCTACACTCATAGAGCCCAAGACTGAGCCGGAGATTGACTTGTTTGAGTGTGAGCCTTATGCACCTTTGAACATGGATGATACACCATCGTTTGATACCCAAACAGCACTGGACAAAAATGCTGCTCAGGAAGCAGAAAAAGTAGAAGACGATGGATTAAGTTCACCGATACAGATCAAAGAAGTATCTGACATTTTGGTGTTACATGTCAAAGCTCCAGCGAAAAAAATGCTATTAGGCTCCGAACTGTTAGCAAGCTTACTTGACTTAGGCTTAAAGTATGGTGATATGGGGATTTTTCATCGTCATCTTTCGCCATCAGGCGCAGGTCATGTTATGTTTTCGGTTGCCAATATGGCAGCTCCTGGATTTTTCGCTATGGATAAGCTCTCTGAGCAGAAGCTCTATGGTGTGAGCTTCTTTATGAAGTTACCTTGCGAACAAGCTTTGATGAAGTTTTCGTTGATGCTCAATACAGCGTCACAGTTGGCTGATGATCTCAATGCTCAGCTCTTAGATGAACAACATCAACCTTGGACATCACAGCAGAAAAAAGAATATTTGCAGCGTATTAAAGTACTTACGCAAGTTGATGCTGATATCATGGTATAACAGATCAAATTAAATGATAATGACCGCATTATGCGGTCTTTTTTGTGGATTTTTACCTTTATGTCGAAAGAAATAAAAGAACGGATGAAAAAGCTTATTGATGAGCTCGAAAAACATAATCACCATTATTATAACCTAGATCAACCACTTGTCTCCGATGCGCAGTATGATAGCCTTTTTCGTGAATTACTTGATTTAGAAGATCAGCAACCAAAGTATAGGCTTGATTATTCACCTACGAAGCGTGTAGGTGGTGTGGCCTTGACTCAATTTGAACAAGTTAAGCATATTAAACCCATGCTCAGTTTAGATAATGTGTTTACCGATCAAGAGTTTGGTGCATTCAATAAAAGAATCTCTGAACAAGTGGGTGATGTACAGTATTGTTGTGAGCCTAAAATTGATGGCATAGCTGTGAGTCTGATTTACCATTTGGGAATTTTGAAAATTGCGGCAACGCGAGGTGATGGCACAACGGGTGAAAACATCACTGAGAATATTAAAACGATTCCTTCTATTCCTCTTAAACTCAATGAAAAAGAAGTACCTGAGTTTTTAGAGGTTCGAGGTGAAGTGTTTATGCCAAAAGCTGGTTTTCATCAGTTGAATGAGAGAGCTGAGAAGCAGGGATATAAGATATTTGCTAATCCGCGTAATGCGGCAGCAGGGAGCTTGCGCCAACTCGATTCAAAAGTCACAGCAAAACGACCGTTGGATTTTTTTGCTTATGCTTTAGGAGAAGTGCAGCAAGAGAGAAAACCTTTTCCAGCCTCGCATTTTGGACAATTAAATCAGCTCAAGCGTTGGGGATTTCCTGTGAGTCCCGAGACGAAAGTCAGTCATAGGCTGGATGAGGTATTAACTTACTATGACGATATTTTAGAGCGCAGAGCATCATTGGATTATGAAATAGATGGTGTTGTGATCAAAGTCAATGATATTCAAGCCCAAGTACGTCTTGGCTTTGTTGCCCGAGCGCCAAGATGGGCCACAGCTTTTAAATTTCCTGCAGAAGAAGCGACAACCCTGCTTGAAGATGTGGAGTTTCAAGTAGGTCGAACAGGCGCCATTACACCTGTAGCACGCTTGAAACCTGTTTCAGTGGGAGGCGTTGTTGTATCGAACGCAACCTTGCATAACGCAGACGAAATTGGTCGTTTAGGTTTGAAAGTTGGAGATACAGTCGTGGTACATCGTGCTGGTGATGTGATCCCTAAAGTCGTGCGTACGCTGGTTGAGTTGCGTCCTGACAATGCAAAAAAAATTCAGTTCCCGGAAGTCTGTCCTGTTTGCGAAGGTGATTTAGAACGCATAGAAGGTGAAGCGATAACGCGGTGTATAGCAGGCTTAACTTGTCAGGCTCAGAAAGTAGAAGCGATTAAACACTTTGCATCACGTAAAGCTATGAATATTGAGGGTTTGGGCGATAAAATTATAGAACAGCTCGTGGATAAAGAGCTCGTACTTGAGCCTGCGGATTTATTTCGCTTAACGCATCCCCAGTTACTCTCTTTGGAAAGAATGGGTGATAAATTAGCCGATAAACTATTGAAGTCCATTTCACGGTCGAATCAGCCTAGCTTAGCACGCTTCATCTATGCTTTGGGTATTCGCGAAGTGGGTGAAGCCACTGCAAACAATCTAGCTCAACACTTTAGCAGCTTAGATGCGGTGATGTTTGCTTCGATTGAACAGCTCTGTGAAGTGGATGATGTAGGAGATGTAGTTGCTCAAGCAGTGCATCAGTTTTTTAGAAGTGGAATTGGCGAAAGTATAGTCGACAATTTGAATGTATATGTTACATGGCAAAAAGTGGTGAAAATAGAG
>MDTC01245506.1_pt1 | contig 47907 bp, 33 predicted proteins | sample 811181 | NCBI WGS metagenome assembly MDTC01 (sample SAMN05326644, study PRJNA326480) | marine metagenome | isolation source: seawater | place: Pacific Ocean: North | collected 2011 | reverse complement strand
CCGAAGGCTCAGGGTGGAGAGTTTGTTGAGGCGGATGATTGCAAGTGAAGACGCAAAAAACCCACTGAAAGCTCGCGAGTAGAAGAGTATTTAAGGATATGGCTTGCTATATCCGCCTGCAAGAAGGGGATTGTAGAGTGGAATCAGGGGAGTTTGCGGAGACACAAGTGCAACATCCGCCGGATCAACATTCAAGTATCCCCCGCATATGTCGGAGCAAATTTACTTGGGTTCGGATGAGTCGTTTACGGCGGGGAGGTCGCTACGGGAGTTGGTGACTTTGTCGAAGATATTGCCAAAGAATGAGCGCATCTTGCCGACGAGTTGGTTGGCGAGATTGGATTCTTCCTGTTCGAATGCTTCGGTATCTTGGTTATCTTTGAGGTGTGTCTCTCGTAGTTGGCGTTCTGCGATGGTATGACTGAGCAGGTCAAGCAGCGCCGGTCGTTTTTGAAGCAGCGTGTCCATGTGCTTCTTGGTGATTTTGTAGAGCACCGACTCAGTCGAAGTGATGACTGTAGCGGAGCGGGGTTCACCTGTCAGCAGGGACATCTCACCGAGGAAGGAGCCAGGATTGAGCTGTGCAACTTTGCGCTCTTTGCCACTTCCATCGATATCCGCGAAGATGTCGAGTAAACCTTCGACGAGGATGAACATCGAGTCCCCATCGTCGTTACGTTTGATCAGTTTCGCGCCTTCGTCGACAAGCTCTCTCTCCATATTTTCGGCGAGAAAGTGTAGTTCTTCGTCATTCAGTTTGGAGAAGAGGTCTATACGAGAGAGTAGGGATTTGCGGTCTTCGATGGAACGTGCGTCGAGATGTCTGTTGGGCATCTCGTCGTGGTAGATATCCTGTTTGGGGTAGGCGAGTGTGAGTCCTGCTTGTTGAAGGTGTTCGAGGATGCTCTTGGTGATCTGATGGCGTCCTCGGCCTGGAGAGATGTCTTTGGGGATCAGCCAGTAGCGGACGCGGTATTCGACGCCGAGGTGTGTCGTGCGGATAATGCGGACTTTGGGGGCTGGGGATTCGAGGGGGGACTTTGTGCCTTTACCACATGCAGCTTTTGCCCCTGCGAGCAGGATCCTCTCTGCACGTTCTGGTGGGACGGAGAAGTCGAGTGTAAAGAAGATCTCGTGGCGATTATGGGAGGCGGGCATCATGAAGTTGGTGATCATCGTCTGCCCCATGATGCTGTTAGGGACGATCAGGATGTTGCCATCTTTGGTCGCGACGCGTGTTGTCCGCCAGTTGATCTCTTCGACACGTCCAATGATGTGGAGGGATGGACGTTTGCCGTGAAGCATAATCCAGTCTCCGATGGAGTAAGGGCGGTCAACACCGACAGCGAGTCCCGTAAAGACATCGAGGATGATGGAACGTAGCGCAAAGCCGAGCACCAAGCCGACGGCACCGGATGTCGCCCAGATCCCTGTGACGGACTTTTGGAAGACGACACCAATGATACCTGTCAACGCGATGACGTAGAACAAAAAGCCTACGACGTCTTTGAGCAGCTTGGGCGTTGAACCTCCTGTGAAACGTGTGAAGACACCGTCCCAGAAGAAGATGTGTAGCAAGCGATTGAGGAGGTACGCGGCCGAAAGCCAGATACCGATGTGGAGCGCGTAGAAAAAGACGCGCTCTGTGTTTCCCAAGGTTTTCTGTGTCAGACCCAGGTTTCCCGAAAAGAATGACGCCGCCAGAAAACCCAAGAACACAAGCAATGGTAACCATAACCGATTGATCTTCACAAAATTCTCCCTGCAAATTCATGGATAAGTCGTGTTGTGTAATGGTATACCACATCTGTTGTGTTGACTCTACTTTGGCGTCGTCTTGATCAAGAATGGAGGCTGTACAATCCAAGAGAGGGACTGCTTTTTGGCAGGGGAGGAGAGCGTGAAGCTCATTTGTGATTGTGTGGGTTTTGGTGGACGCAGGTATCTCCTGTCTGTCTACTGTTTTTTCCATTGGGGCAAATTGTGTCGATCCAGATAGAGCCCGTAAGGTCAGCTGACCCCATGTGTGCTCCTTTTAAATTGACGTGGGCAAAAATCGTCCTTTTTAGCGATGCGTTTGAAAAGTCTGAGTTTTCGAAGTTTACACTTGAGATGATCATGAAATCCATCGCTTTGTTTCTCAAGATTGTATTTGGGATGTCTGAAAAAGAGATGCTTCGACGACTCATTCTTTTCTCTTTCTCGATGTGTTTTCGTTTTGTATCTTTCCAGATGAGATTGACATTTGTTTGTGGGAGCAAACCATTTCTTGCGAGAATGTTGTTGACGATTTTTTGGTTGAATGTGAGTCCAATTTTGTCCTTTGCGTAAAATACACCCATGTGGATGTCGATAGGTTTATTTTCTTTGAACAACACCAAAATGGGGGTTGCGTAACTTTTTAAGCGAAAGCGTCCTATCGGCAAGTACATTTTTTGTATGTTGGAAGGAACCTGTATTGTGTGTAAGAATTGCGCTTTAAAGGCCTTAGAGGTGAAACAGGTTCTATCACCAAACAAAACAAGGCAGTGTTTCTTTGAACATCGTACGTCTCTGACAACTTGGCTGAGTGGAAAGTACTGAGCCTTGGACCCTTTTGGGTTTTTGTGGCAAGGTGTTGAAAATACAGATAAGGTGATTAAAAGTATGAAAACTTTCAGTTTCATTTGCGATCAAGCCAAACCAACTTTTTCTCACACCAAGCATTTTCTTTTATAGCCATCGCCTTTTCCGTTTGAGCTTTTCCATAAGCTCTAGTCGCAAATAAAATTCTTTTCTCAAGGGTATATGGTGCATCATATGTAAAGTAGTGCATCTGTCAAGGGTATCGAACTCTATCACACACCATTCTATGATAGTCGCCCAATATTGGATTCTGGCGAGAAATATCGATGTTCTCAGCTTGGTGAGGAGAGCGGTGCACATGTTTATGAGTTGTCACGTTGGAAATGCAAAAGTCGTTGTCCAACACACTCATTGAAGCAGAAGCTCACCCCCAAAAGAGAATCATTCACTTGGACTTTGTGTCAGAACACAAATACCATGAAAGATGGTTTGGTGTGTATCCCTCCCCTTGCTGGCGAAGTCATGTGGGGGGGAGGTGTCGGCGAAATCGCCGACGGAGGGGGTTTTGTATTCCTTCCCTTGTCGAGGCGAGAGTGTCAAGACGACGAATATGCCGAGTGGGTGGGAGACATACAACGTGTCCCAACGCAAAAAACAAAAAAAAATCCCCAAAATCCCACACTCGATCGATCCACACACATAGGACGCAAACATGCTATGCTGTTTGTTCTGTTTGTGGTTTGTACTTGCTAGAGGTTTGTGGTGAAAAGAGTTCTTTGTCAAATACACATATACACCCACCCTATGTGGTTGAGCGTATGTCTTGGGCTTTGTGTGATGTTACTCTCAGGGTTTCGCTGTGGGCCGATCGTACGAACGTGCCTTCAACAGGCTGATTGCACTGACGCACAAATCTGCTCTCAACACCGCTGTCTTGCGCTCGCTGAACGCTCAGAGAGCCCCAGCGAGAAGAGGACAGAGCTACCTGTTGAGGGGAAAGAAGAGGGGACAGACGCCTCAGAAGGGCTCCCTGAGCGTGAACAGCTCCGAGAGACACCCTATATTTTTGAGCAGCCTCCCGAAGAATCCCCCGAACCGTGCGAAGATGGTAAGCACCGCGCTTGCTACACTGGGCCTGATTGGTCTAGAGGGAAAGGGAGCTGTCAGGATGGAACACAGAGCTGCGAAGATGGACGCTGGGGAGAATGCCTTGGAGAGGTCCGACCCGCGAATATTCGAATTTGTGGGAACAACAAAGATAACGACTGTGACGGTTCGATCGATGAATGTGATGTCGGTGATTGGTGCATTGATGGACGCCCCTGCAAACAAGGACTCACCTGCCACGAGTCGATGTGTTTGACGACCTGTGACCCAAGTAAAGGGAAAGAGAACAATCCAACCTGTGGAGGGACTGAAAGCTGCTTCGATCGTGGGAATGGACAGGGCGTCTGCAAAGCCCACTGCTTTTTTGGCAAAACGCCTTGTCCGCCCGGACAATTTTGTTCGAAGGTCCCCGATTATAACGACTCTCTATGTGTGCCGACGGCGCCACCCCAATATGGCGATCGTGTGGCCGGACAATCCTGTAGTCTCACGGACAAACAGCGCTTTTGTGATGGTACACAACAGCTCGTCTGTGTGCTCGATGGTCAATCCCAATTGCGGTGTACCAAAGGATGCCGTCCCGACACTGCCGGTTGTCCGACAGGGACGACGTGTCAAGCCGATAGTGACAGCTTTTTAGGAGGGGTGTGCCGATGATGTGGTTCTTTGTGTTGCTGGCGTTCTCGTTGTCAGCGCTGGCACGTAAACGCACCGAAGATGTCTACCGGACCTATCACGTCGTGTTGCGTCGTCGATGTTTGAAGCTGCTGAGGAACGAGACACTGGCTGATGACGCAATGCAAGAAGTGTTTTGGACGATCTGCCGCAATATCGAAAAGTATCGAGGTGAACCAAAAGATATCTTGCCCTGGCTCTACAGGATTACCACGACTCACTGCTTTAAGCTCCTTGATAAAAATAAACGATGGAATCGAAACGTCGACGCGATGATTGAAGAAGGATGTGCGCGCTATGAAGCCAATCTAACAGATCGTGAACTGGAATCCAAAGTCGCTGTGCAGGCGATGTTAGAAAAACTCCCCGAGACGATGCGCGAGGTCGTTGTGTATCGCTATGTGAGCGGTCTGACACAGAGCGAAATCGCAGAAGTTATGGATGTCTCCAGAGATCATGTGCGGACAACACTCAAGCGCTTTCAAGAACGCGCAGAGAAGTGGCAGGCGTCATGATGAATAAACGATCTATGAATAGGGCTGTCGGATGGAAAAAAGGATACGGAAAATGAGACGAAGACAGAAGGTTGTTGCTGAAGCCACAGGCTTTGTTATTTGTCGTCGGCGTAGCGATGCTATGCCTCCTCCTCATGCCTTGCCTGAGGCCCCATCCACTGCCCTCTTGTCTTCGCTTTTTTCCATCCGACAGCCTAGAAGAAGCAGACTTAGATGGGCTGGTCCAAAAGGTATGACCAATGATCGATGAGAGAGAGAATATGCAAGTAGAAGCCTGTTTGTCCGAGTATCGGTTAGACCTTCACTTTTTTGGTGGCGAGTCTCCTGATGAACACGAACAATCAAAGCGACATATCGCGTCTTGTCCTCGCTGTCAGGAGGATCTTCGTGCGCTCGAAATGGCAAGCGCACGTGCCTCGGAGGTCGTCTTGCCACAGTGGCCGGCCGCCTCTCCCTGGCAGAGCTGGTGGGAGTGGCTACAACGTCCTGCTGTGTGGGGAGCTGCTGCGGCAGCCTGTGGGCTCCTGTTGTTTGTCTCTTTTGGGTTGGACAAACAGTTTTTTTCAGTGGGAGGCAAGCCTGTGAAGAGATTCGCGATCAAGAGTGACCGGGACACACCTCACCCGGCCTTATTGATCGTTCGCAAGAGAGGCAAACATATCCTTCATGTGCGCTCGAAGGAGAGCTTTCGAGAGGGCGACTTTTTGCGCATCGGATACCGTTGGGCGTATGCTGGCTACCTGTATATCGTACACCGCGACCCAAAAGGCCAGTGGACGCCTTTGTACCCCTCGAATGGTGATGCGCGCAGCCTTCGTGTGGTGGCCGAGAAGGAGCATTGGTTCTCTGGGAGCCTTGAGGTCGAGGGCAAAGCTGAGGGAGATGAGATGGTGTGGGCCTGCTTCTCGAAGCGAGCTCGATCGCTGAAGACGCTCCTCAAAGTATTACCGCGTGCTGGGGAGGCGATCACAAGGGATTCACATGTTTCACCTGAGGCCAAAGACAAAAAAGGCGAGCGACTTTGTGAGTACCTGCTTCATTTTGTGCTGAAGCGTGAGTAGAATGGTGTGTCTTGTAAAGTAAGGTTGTTGGATGAGAAAAGGCGCTCTTCGAAAACCATGGTGTTGTCGATACAATCACCTCTTTGTGTTGTCTGTGTGTCTGTTCGTCTTGTTGTGGGCAGGCGATGTATGGGCGGCTGCGTCTGTGCGGACCACTTCACTCGCCTTGTTGATCGGGAACAACGATGGGGGGCGGCGGACCAAGGCGCTCCAATTTGCCGAATCTGACGCTCGTAAGATGAAGCATGTGCTGCTTGAGGCGTCAGGTGCCAGAAAGCGCAACATATGGCTGGCCAGAGGTGTCTCGGATATCGCGTTGCGCCGGATCATGAAGAAGATCAAGACACGTATCCAGCGTATCCGCAAGAAGAGGGGCACACAACACAACATCATGCTCCTCGTGTATTACTCTGGACATGCGCGAAAAGGCCAGCTACTTCTCGGACGTTCGACGTTCTCTTTTCGTGAACTGCGTTCTTTTTTGCGAGCTTCTGGCGCAGATGTCCGGTTGGCGATCATCGACGCATGTGAGAGTGGTCGCTTGACGACCCTGAAGGGTTTGCGTCATCGCAACAAGACCTTCCCGATCCCGATGCTCCACATCTCACCGACGATCAAGGGAGAAGTCCTGATCTCAGCGACAGGTGCCAAGGAGAGCGCCCACGAAGACCCGGAGCTACGTGGCGGTGTCTTCACCCACTATCTCGTCTCTGGCTTACGTGGCGCAGCAGACCGCAATGGAGATGGCTACGTCACACTCGAAGAGATCTATCGCTACGCCTATCTCCGCTCCCTTGAACGGACGATCTTGTCGGTCCATGGGCCACAGCGAGCGCACTTTCGCAAGAGCTTGTCCGGGTATGGTCGGTTGGTCCTGACGTCACTCTCACGCCCACGCTCATGGTTGTTGTTGCGCGCAGGTGTCGCAGGGGACTTCTTTGTGTGGGATCGAGCGAAGAGTGTACTCCTCGCGGAGCTGAATAAGAGTAAAGGCCGCGCTGGTGTGATCGCCTTGTCACCGGGGCGTTATGTTTTACAATGGAGACGAAAGGGGGGGATCTTCTCCTCCAAGATCTCGTTAAGACGCGGTCAAAAGCTGCGTTTACGTATGATCGGGCGTCGTGTTGCATACTGGAAGAAGGGCACCATCAGAGGGACGACGTCTTCGTCTGAGGCCGGTCTATGGGTGCCTTTCGAGGGGCAGCAAGAGGGCTTCTCTTTTGGTGTCCATTACAGGCTTGGTGTCGGGCAATTATCGCAAGGTATGTTGACACAGGGGGTGGGGTTGACCTTCCGTTTTCCTCTTGAGTCGATAGGATGGGACGCGATGCATGTGGGGATACGTCTCGCGTATCAGTACGGGACGTCACAGTTGTCGTCGACGTTTGGGTACACTGCGCACATTTTACCTGTGGATGTCTCGTTGGGATGGCGTCTTTGGCATGGCCGCTGGGGGGAGTTGTCTTTGGGGCCGCGGCTGCGTTTTGCGCCTCTCTTACAGTCCCTCGAACAACCTCCCAACAAGGATGAACAGATCTTGTCGATGATGTATGAAGCGGGTGGGATGCTCCAATGGCAGCTTCACCTGACTTCGACGTGGTTTGTGCGGCTGGATATCGACGGTGGTGTGAGGCTGTTTGATCTTGGGGGGGATTGGGTGGCGCGTGGTGTGGCGTCCTTCTCACTGGGGGGAGGGTGGCGTTGGTGAATATGTGTGTGGCTATTGGATCTTGAGGACTTCGACGTCGAAGACGAGTTTGGCGTTTGGTGGGATGTCGCGACCTGCACCTCTCGCGCCGTAGCCGAGTTTTGCTGGGATGATCAGCGTGTAACGTGCGCCTTTGGACATCATCATGACACCTTCATCCCATCCTCTGATCACCCGACCGACACCGATGGGAAAGGACAAACCTTTTTTGCCGCGATCTCTGGAGGAGTCGAACTTTTTGCCTTTGATGGGCATACCGTTTGGTTGCGTTCCCTTCCATAACCAGCCAGTGTAATGGACTGTGACGGCCTGTCCTCGTGTGGGTTTGGGGCCCATACCTTTTTGGTGGACGACATATTGAAGGCCTGTGGGGGTTGTCTGGACCTGGACTTTTCCGCTGACTTTGGCCGAATACTTATCTCCACCGCTGTTTGTGGAGGTGTTGCTGGAGGGGGCGTTGTTGGACGATGTGGGGGTTTGTCCCCAGTAGCGCAAGCCAAACGCTGCCGCTGCGATGATCGCGATGATGATGATGAGTCTTTGCAGTGATTCGTTCATGGATTTCCTCTCTCAAATAATGTGTATGGTGTGAGTATATATCTCTGCGCTTCAAATGGAGGACGCATTGTACTCATCCACTCTTTGCGGTACAACACCCCTTCAAACTTTCTCTGGATAACCAAAGTGGATAGGAGTGTTCGATTGAAAGCCGTCATCTACAATGCTTACGGTTCTGCTGATGTTTTGAAGCTCGCGGATCTTCCTGCGCCTGAGACTGCGGCGGGTGAGGTGCTGATCAAAGTACACGCAGCGTCGCTGAACCCCAAAGATATTCTGGTGCGCAAGGGCAAATTTGCCCGCTTCACAAAGTCCTCTTTTCCGTTGATATCAGGTTACGATGTCGCAGGAGAGATCGTTGGGGTCGCGAAGGGCGTGACACACTTTCGGGCAGGTGAGCACGTCTTTGGGATGCGCAATGGTTGGTTTGGTGGTGCGTGTGCTGAGTTTGTCTCCGTCTCGGCGGATGAGCTCGTACATAAACCTGCATCACTCGGGTGGAAAGAGGCGGCGGCGCTTCCACTTGTGAGTTTGACGGCGCTGCAAGCACTTCGCGATGGTATCAAGTTATGCGAAGGTGAGCGGATCTGTATTAACGGTGCTTCTGGTGGTGTCGGGACAGTCGCGATCCAGATCGCGAGATTGATGGGCGCACATGTAACCGCGATCTGCAGTGATCGCAACGAAAAGCACGTCTTGGAGCTCGGCGCACACGAGGTCATCAATTACAAGAAGACCGACATTTTGACACTTGGGCAGACATTTCACGCGTTCTTCGACGTGTTTGGCAACAGGACATACAAAGACGTCCAGCGCTTGATCCCCAGCGCCTCTCGTTATGTGACGACAGTTCCTTCGATGAGGACTCTCTTTCAGGAAGGGATCGCTCGCTTGGGATTCCCGTCACCTCGCCTCGTTGTTGTGAAGAGCAACGTCCGGGATCTGCTGCAGTTGAGAGAGTGGGTGTTGGAAGGGAAGTTGAAGCCTGTGATCGACCGGACCTTTTCTCTCGAAGAGTGTCAGGAAGCCCACAGATATATCGAGACCAAAAGAGCACGTGGCAAGGTGATGATCGACCTCGGTGTGTAGCGCTTTGGATGAGGAGGAGAGATGAGCACGACGTTAACCCTAAAGAGAACGTCCTATCCGACATGGCATTGTGGATTTTGCGAGGATAAACTCGTCGTCCGTGGCCAATTACCTGGCGCGTCGATCTTTGATCGGAGCGTTCGAGCTTTTCGAGAAGCTCACGCCGCAGGTGTCTCTTTGCAGACATTGTTGCCACCTGCGACTTCTGGGAGCTGGATGGTCAACAACAAGGTGCCTTCCCCTCAATTTCAGCAATGGTTACAAGGCCCGTCACTTGCGTCCTTGGAGCGCCTTCTCGACATACTCGGCGGAGACACGGCGCAGTGGCGTACACGGACACAAGAAGAGCGAGCCACTGTCGAAGAGGCGATCAAGACGTTGTGGACGCCCAATTACGGCATCGTTGGGATCAGCAAGGTGCTGGCGATGTTGTGTCCTGATGTTGTGCCATTGATGGATGACGCAGCCTGTTGGTTCGCGTTGGATATCGTGCCCTGTCCCAAAACGGCCTCTACCGCACAGGCTGGACCTGAAGTCTTTCTACAAATGCTCGACTGGTTCACTTCACAGGTCGAGGCCAATCTCGAAGCCCTCCAACAACTCGCCGATTTTTACGAAGAGTGTCCGATGTCCCCTGCACAGCTTCTCGATCGTCTGTTGTGGTTTGAATCGTGGGGGTATCATATCATGCAAGGGGCACCTTTGTGGCGATGGGTGCGGGACGGAGAGCGCGAAGGGATCATTCCTGTGATACCACTCACGGAGCTTCCGAAAACAGCCCACGATTGTCTAGATGTAGGGGAGATTGAGCACGAAGAGTGGCAGGAGAAGGCGCAGCTCGCGATCGAGCTGACATATCATCCCCCCGGCTAGATAGATTGGGGAGATGATAGGAAGAGAGTGGGGGATAAGAGCGGATTAGATGGGGTTTGCGCCGTGTGCTTCGTTGGGGCGACGGACGAGCAAGTAAGTGAAGGTGCTGTTTCCACTTGCGGAGTTACGAACCGCTGAGCTGAATTGGTTGTAATCGGAGGGGGGCATGGTTTGGCAACCGATGCTGGAGGGGCGGCTGCTGCTCCCTGCGTGGATCTGGATCGCTGTGATGCGGTGTCTTCGGTCTTTTTCGCTGCCGCTGATCGTACCGTCCTGGTTTTGGTCGCGATATCCTTGGAAATCACCTGTGGGGTTGAAACGTCCGCGATAGTTGGTTTGTGTGCCGTATTCGTAGACACCTGAAGGAAGGTGTGCGACATCGCCACGTCCGTCTCCAGTCACGTCGGGGGAGAGGCCGGAGGACATTTGGCCGGGGTGTGCGGCTGAACGAAGGGGCGCTTGTTGTTCGACGAGGCGGCCATTTTCAGCACGAAAGACCGCTGTTTGTCCTGTGTAGGAGCGCAGGTAGCGGGAGCGATCGTTACCAGAAGCGCTCGCTGGTGGTGGGTCCTGGTCGATTTGAATTGCGTAAGTTTCGCCTTCTCTTGGGGGCCATTGTCCGTTGGCTCTCAACAACTCTTCTGCTTGTTGTTCGCGTTGTGCTTGTGTACCAGCGAAGGTCCCATTGGCGCGACCTGCTTCAGGAGCGAACTCGCCACCTACTGCGGTTGTCCCGTTCGTTCCATCGACAGCGCCAGGTTGTTGAGGCGTTTGGGGCGTTTGGGCGACACCTGCTGTAGAGAGCAGCGCGCCGAGTGTGTTGCGTCCAGCGATACCGTCAGTGGACAGGCCATTGGCTTCCTGGAAGGAGCGGACAGCGCGCTGTGTTTGAGGACCATATTGGCCGTCGACAGTGATCTGATTGTCTGGGTTTGCGCGGTTGAGCAGCTGTTGCATTTCGCGGACATCTTGTCCAGAAGCGCCCATGCGGAGGCTGTTACCATTCTCTGCGCGATCTCTCAGGCCAGCGCCGATGGTGGGTGCGTCTGTGTTGGTGCCTGTGGCACGCGCTGCTTCGAAGGTGCTACGATCGGCTGTTCTCGTGTTGTCCTGACGTTCCGGTGTCTTTGGTGTCTCTGGCTTGGGTGGGGTGACTGTTCTTGTACGATCTGCGCGTTTGATATTTGTCATCTTCGTGTCCTTTATGTTTTTTCGTTTGTATTTGTTGCCACACCATGAAAGCGCATGGAGTGGATATTTTGTCTTCGTGTACTAGATGGGGTTTGCACCATGTCGGTCGTTTGGACGACGGACGAGCAAGTAAGTAAAGGTGCTGTTTCCACTTGCGGAGTTACGGACCGCTGAGCGGAACTTGTTGTAGTCGGAGGGAGGCAGTGTCTGGCAACCGATACTCGAAGGTTTGCTGCTGCTCCCCGCGTGGATCTGGATGGCTGAGATGGTGTGCTTGCGATCTTTTTCGCTGCCGCTGATCGTGCCGTCCTGGTTTTGGTCGCGATACCCTTGGAAGTTGCTCGTGGGGTTGAAGCGACCGCGGTAGTTGGTTTGTGTACCGTATTTGTAAACACCTGCGGGCAGGTTGGCGACGTCACCACGTCCATCACCTGTGACGTCGGGGGAGAGGCCGGAGGACTTTTGACCAGGGTGTGCGGCGGAACGGAGGGGACCTTGTTGTTCGACCAATTTACCGTTGACCGCTTTGAAGACCGCTGTTTGGCCTGTGTAGGCACGAACGTAACGTGATTTATCGTTGCTGGAGGCGTTCCCTGGAGGTGGGTCTTGATCGATTTGGATGGCGTAGGTTTCGCCTTCTTTGGGTGGCCATTGACCGTTGGCTTTTAGGAGCTCTTCAGCTTGTTGCTCGCGTTCAGCTTTGGAGCCAGCGAAGGTCCCATTTGCACGGCCTGCTTCGGGGGCGAAGTCGCTACCTGTCGCGGTAGGACCATTTGTCGCGTCGACACTGCCGGGTTGGCTGGGATCTGCGGCTGGTGCGCTTGGGTTTGTTGGTGCGGCTGCTGGGTTGCCGAGCGCCTGGGTCATTTTGTTCTGACCTGCTGGGCTGAGTTGGCTGGGCACTGTCGAGGTGTGCGCGCTGCCTGTTGTCTTGGCGAGTGAACCGAGGCTCTGTGGTCCAAACTTGCCGTCAACTTTGATGCCGGAGGTTTGTTGAAATTGACGCAGGGCCTGCTCTGTTTTGGGACCAAATTTTCCATCCGTTTCGAGAGGAGGGTTGGCGCCGGAGCGGTTGAGCAGCTGCTGAAGTTCTTGTACTTCGGGGCCGTTGTTGCCTTGTTTGAGGATCGCATTTTGGTGGATGCGGTTGGCGAGCTGTTGACCTGCTTTGGGACCTGCTGTGGTGACATCAGGTTGTGCCTGGTCTTTAATGAAGTTGTTTGTGTCGAGAGGCTTGTTGTTATCCGCAGCAGGTTTCTGTCCCTCTTTTGCAGCCTTTGCAGCTTCTGCTGCAGCCGCACGGCGAGCTTCTTCAGCCTGTCTTCTTTGTGCTTCGAGAGCTCTCTGGCTATCTGCGGTGCTGTCTACGTGGCGCATAACTGCCTCCTGTGTGACGTAAGTGGTATGTCTCTATATATTTTCTTTCGTTGTAATCGTGCTGAAGTCATCAACGATGAGGTCATCATCTTTCAGACATATTTAGCTTCGGCAGCTCTCCTGTAATGTTTCCTGTTTTTTTGGATTTTTCTCACATTTTTTTGAAGGATGGGGCCAAAGTTGTAATAACTCTTGTATTCCAGGGGATGTAGAGCTTGGAGAGCGTCTTAAAACGTGTAGTGGAAGGTGGTATGGGGTTGTTGGCCCAGTGAAGTGTCGAGATCCTGTTGAAGTGTTTCGAGTGCAGCCTGGATCGCGTTTGTATCGATGGATTCGCTTGGATGTGTGTTGATAAACGTCATCTGTACGGACCACATTGGGTGAGTGGTGAAGTGCAGGGATTGGCATTCGATGTGTGCAGTTGTTTCGAGCGTATTGAGCCAGGAGAGCGCGCGTTTTTCGAGCGCACCGATGGTGTTGTGTTGTGCGAGTGCTGAGGCTGTGTCGAGCGTGAGCGTGACAGTGATGTCACCTTGTAATGTTGGGAGGTCTGTGAACAGAGCGGTCCAGTAGTTTTGCTCTGAGCTCTCCTTTTCTCCGATCTGGTGAGCTGATGTGAAGGCTCTTTTGAGTTGTTTGGCGGTGTTGTGTGTGACCTGTCGTGTGCTGTTGACGTAGGGGGCTGTGGGGGTCCAGATCGCGATCGCTGATGAAGTCTCTTCTGGGATACCTTCGAGTGAGATGCCTGCTTTGAGGGCGTCACCTGCGAGCCAGCCGAACGTCTTCTTTACTTGCTGAAGGAGTGGCATCTCTGGAGAGAGCTGACATGCTCTGTGGGCGGCGACGGCGAGGATCGCCCAGGCGATCCCGCCGATCCCTCCCCACGCCTGTTTGTCGAGCTGATGTCGGCGCGCCCATGCCTTGAGGAGGTAAAGTAGCGGACGTGCGTTTTGTTCGTCGAGATAGGTTCGTAGGGTGTGTTGATCCATGAGGCTCTGTACCATCAAACGCTGCGAAGGTGTCAGCGCTGTGATATCCAGTGTACGCCAGCTCTCAGGGGCTGTTTCACGCCATTGCTGTGGGAGATGAGCGAGTTGAATGTCGAGTGTTGTTCCTTCGAAGTAGGCTTTGTACACGGGGATCTGGGCGTCGACAACACTGCGCTCGACCAGTTCTTGTGTATGCCCTCGCAATGCCGATCCTATCGCCTGAAAGACCTCTTTGGGCTTTGTGAGCTTCGAACAACACAACAACACATCAACATCACTCTGTGGTAGCGCGACTTGTAAGCCGGTTGAACCGATAGAGTAAGCCTGTAGAGGGGTGCTTGTGTGTTGCTCATTCCAGGACGCGACACAGGCATGTGTTTGGGCGAGCAGTGTCTGTTTGCTCGTGTCTTCTGTGGTGTAGAGGGTGTGTTGTTGAAGGACCTCTTGTAATGTTTGTGGGAGCTTGACCACCTGATGTTTCGAAGAGTGTCCCGAAGGTGTTGGTTGAAGGGGAAGTTGAGTATGGACGGAGGCAGGCGCGTCTTTTTCCCGTCGGATAAGGCTGAGTGTGTCGATCGTACAGTGGATAGGTTGCCATGATTGTTGAAGTGCGCGCAGAACAGCAGGGGCTTTACTCGCGCTGACCTGTCCGATCGAGAGGTGTGGATGCCACTCTTCACGACCTGCGATCCGCTCTTTACATTGGGGGAAGATCTTGAGCAACGCGGCGTGAAAATCCTTGAGACGATCGGGTGGATGGATCTCTGGGTGGAGCCAGATCGTGTGTTGTTTGGCGTGCTGAAAGCTGCGAAATTCTTTGAACATTATCTCGAAAGGACCGGTCTCTTCGAGGAGTTGTTGGAGTGCGAGCGCGATGTCGTCAAAGTGTTCTTCTGGGACAAATTGGAAGAACACAGTGATATGAGGCATCCAGCGCGTGAAGCGCCTGTCGTATTGCGCGCGCAGCGCCTGGATGGGTTCCCAGACGGACTCTGGTGGAATAAGCGCGACCGCCGTTTTGAGGGTGGGTGGGATCTCCGAGAAGGACGTGCTCGTCTCTGTGCTTGCCTCAATTTGACAGAGGAGCCCATAGTGATCGGATAAATAGAGCTTTTCTTTGTGTGGAATTGGAGCCATGCCGAGGCGTGTGCAGGTGTGGGGATGATAGGCTTCGCTGTTGACGTAGATACGATCGTATCGTGCTTTTTGACCTGTTGTACTGGTTTGTTTTGCGAGCGCATTGCGCGTCGGATCGAAGGTCTCACCGCTGTCTTTTGGATGCAGGGTGTGCCAGACATCTTCGTAGCCTTCGAGCATGAATCGTTCGATGCTGTCGGGGTCACTTTGCTCACTCATGATGTTGAAATCACCCAGAATGATCCGTGTCTTGACGTCGCTGTGTCGTTCGAGTTCTTCGAGCAGATGATCGAGTTGAAGGTATCTCTTTTTGGCCGGTTGCTTCGCGCGATTGCTCGTGAGGTGGACGACCGCAATCTCGATCGCTCCTTCTTTGGTGTGCCATTCACCACAAAGAATGCGTTTGGGAGAGTTGGATTCTTGTCGCTCAAACGCGACGGGGTAGCGGCTCAGGATGATCTGTCCATACGGTGTGAGCTGTGTTCCTTCCGGTTCATCGGAACAATAATATTGTCCACGTACCCACTCTTGTGTGAGCAGCGTTTGCAAGAATGTCGGGGTGACTTCTTGTAGCGCGATGATGTCGGCTTGTGCCTCTTTGAGAGTGTTGAAGAGGTGGAGCTGCCGCGTGGGGGTGTGGTAACAGGCTTCTGGGTCCATCAAGACGTTGAAGCTGACAATACGCAGAGAGGAGGGCGCCGGGATGCTGGTGCGGCTCTCCGTGGAAGACAGGGGCTGCCACTGTTTGTGTATGGGGTCAAATTGATAGGTGGGCTGTGGTAGGAAGGGCGCTTGGTGTGCTGGTGTGTGTTGTTTGGTCTTGGTTGAGACCCGCCGTTTTGGGGGCTTGGTGACGGACTTTGTGGAGTGTGTGGGGGTGTTGTGCTGGCTTTGTCCTATCCTATCGATACGTGCTTTGCGGTCCCACACGATCGTGCCCCCCTGTTTGATCCGCCAGATCCGGTGCCAGGGGATCTCGCCGTCAGGTTCAAAGTCGACGACTGGGATCTCTCTCATGCCAGAGAAGCGCTCTTCATATTCGATGGAGTATTCATGTGTGTGGAGACGTTCATCCCAGATAATTTGGTAGATAACCTCTCGACTGGTGCGAAGCTTGGTGTGCGTTTTCTTGCTCATGATCAGATCCTTTATCATCTCTGGTGGGGAGCGTGGCGAGTCATTTGACAGGCGGGAAACACTTCCTCTTTGTGATGGGTGTGTCTTGTGTTGTGGGGAGTACGGGTGGAGGCATGGGAAAGTTCGGGGGGAGATATAGAAAAACCCTGCAGCGTCGCACAACACATCGTGTTTGGGAAAGAGACAATGTGGAGATTCGTGTGGACCCTGAGGGTTTTTATTTTAATATTTCCGTGAAGTCGCTGACTCGTGCAATCGAGTAGATTGACAAAAGGAGCCAGATGTATCTCTCCGAGCAGCTCGGATTAGATTGCGTTTTCACCGTATGTGTCGTTGGGACGACGCACGAGGAGGTAGGTGAATTTGCTTTGCCCGCTCGCCGCGCGACGAACAGCAGAGCTGAATTTGTTGTAATCTGTGGGGGGCATGGTTTGACAGCCGATACTGGAGGGGCTGCTGCTGTTGCCTTTGTGGATCTGAATGGCGGTGATGGTGTGTTTGCGATCTTTCTCGCTGCCACTGATCGTGCCGTCCTGGTTTTTATCGCGATACCCTTGGAAGTCGTTTGTGGGGTTGAAGCGACCGCGATAGTTGGGGCGGGTATAGTAATTGTAGATACCTGCGGGCAGGTGTGCGACGTCACCACGTCCGTCACCTGTCACGTCAGGGGAGAGTCCAGAGGATTTTTGACCAGGGTGAGAGGCTGAACGTTGTGGTTCGAGCTGCTCAACGAGGCGACCATTTTGGTATTTGAAGACCGCTGTTTGACCTGTGTATTTGCGCAGGTAGCTGTACTTTGCGGAGCCGGAGGCGCTCCCTGGAGGTGGGTCTTGGTCGATTTGGATCGCGATGACTTCGCCTTCACGTGGTGTGTAGTTGTTGGCCTTCAACAGGGCCATGGCTTGTTCTTCACGAGCAGAACGGCTGGTTGAGAAGCGTCCTGCGGCACGACCTTTGCTTGGTGCAAAGTCGCCGACATCGACTGGATCGCTGTTATTGACGCTACCACCGCCACCGAGAAGGGCGCGCAACGTGTTACGACCGGCGATACCGTCTGCGGTCAATCCATTTGCTGCTTGGAATGCGCGAACAGCACGCATCGTCCCGGGTCCAAAGTCTCCATCTGCTGTGATCCCCAAGAGCGTTTGCATTTCGCGAATGGCTTCACTTTTTTGGCCTCTGCGCAACGTCTTGCCGTTATCGAGGGCGGAGGCAAGCGCTGGGTAATTGGCTGCGTTTGTGCCGTTATTTCCGTTGTCAACAGGAGTCGTTGTGCCGTTATTTCCGTTGTCAACAGGCGTCGTTGTGTTGTTGCCGAGCAGCGCTTCGAGGGTCTTGGGGCCGACAATACCATCGGCTTGCATCCCTTTGGAGGCCTGAAATTGCTTCAACGCTCTCTCTGTTCCGGGACCAAAGTCTCCGTCAACTGTGACGTTGATGCCATTGCGTACGAGTAATTGTTGTAGCTCTCGTGCACACTCACCCTTTTCGCCGCGGCGGATGAATTTACCGTTTGCGACGTCTGAACGAAGGCGGGGCGCGACATTTGTGGAGGAGCGGCTCATACGAGACCAGCCAGCGTTATTGGATGAAAATGATGAATCTGGAGCTGGGGTGTTGTTGCTGTTGTCCGCAGGTGCATCATTTGGTGAAGTGGGGACATTTGACCAACTGCTACGTCCAGTTCTGTTGATATTTGTCATCTTCTTTCCTCATTTGCGATTAGTGGATATGTGGGACTCTTTATCCCAACAGCATATTCGCTGTCGATCTCTTTTGGGTGCGTTGTTTCACCGCTGTGTCTTTGTTTCGGCAACACCCTAACATAAGTTTCGTCTTTTTGAAATAAAAAATCACAAGTGTTTGATTTTATAGATTTAAAAAATTGTCATAAAATCACGTTGTGTGTGTTTTGTTGAAATGTTTGTGTTTTATGTGCTTGTTTTGTTTGTGTTAATTTTTATTACACTGCTTGGGGGGTGACGGGCGTGCTTGTTGGAGTAACCGAAAAAAGTGGAACTTCTTGTGGTGTGAGTTGACTACACTGTTGAAATGAATAGGATTGAAGGAGGGCAACTGATTGTTGCTGTGTTCTTTTTTGTCCAAGCGCAGACATCGTCTGGGAGCGAGCGTGTCATGTTGTATGAACATCGATCTCTTCTCCATTGCGTAGGGGATTTGTGTCGAACAAAAGACGAGCAGATTCGTGCGATCGCGCGTTTGAGGGAGATCGCGCAGCAGGATGAGCAGGCACGTCATGAGATCTGTGATATCCTCTTACAAGTTTCGATGAGTGGGGCGACACCGCTTCATTTTGAGGCGATGTTGGTGTTGGGTCGGTTGCGCTTTGACGAAGATCGTGTGGTCTCGATGCTCTTTCGGCGTATGAGGTTGGATGACTCTCTCGAAGCGAGGGGATACGCGGCGATCGCGCTTGGGTACTTTGGGGTGCGCGCACAAGAGATCGTCCCATTGTTATGTGATTGGCTCTCTACATCTCCCTATGTTGGGCTTCGTGTTTGTGCGGCGATCGCGCTCGGACACTTTGGTGAGCGTGCACGTTCTGCGGTCCCACTGTTGATCGACGCGTTGGAGTTACAGACGGTCTTTGCGAGGCGACGTGACTCCAAATTTTTGCGTCATTTTCACGCCATCGAGAAAGCCGTCTCTCTGCCAGATCTCTCCGAAGATTTTCAGATCTTTCCCAAAAAAAACGCGCCTGGGCGTGAGTTTAGACGTTTGATCCGCGAAGCTGCAGTCACTTCTCTCGGGCGTATGGGGACGCACGCGCAAGAAGCGATCCCTGGTTTGTTGTGTGTTCTGCGACGTGAACCCCCCTGGTTACAGACAAAATCTGCGCATGCTCTCGGAGAGATTGGCTGCAACGCGCCTTCCGTGTTACACGGGCTGCGGCGTGAGCTGCACAGCCCCGATGAGCAGGTCAAGAGCGCGTCAGCCATGTCCTTGCGAAAGCTCGGTGACGACGATCCTTTGATCATGGAGGTCTTGCTCGACGTCCTCAAAGGACAGCTCCAGGATCTTTGCTGGATCATCGATGAAGACTTTTTGCTTGAGGTTGGACAAAAGCTCCAGGACATCGCCAACGCGATCCTCGAAGGTGTCCCTGCTCTGCAACGCCTTCAGATGCTCCAACCTGTGCACCAAGAGCTACTCGACCAGATCGATGAGCTGGCAAAGTTCGCTTGCGCTGAACTAGAACCTTTTGTGACCTCCAAGCAGCCTATGATCCGTGAACAAATGGAGCACGTCTGGTTGACCTTCCAAGAGATCCGCAAACATCTCGCACAAGAAGTCCTGGGGCACTGGCGACTTGAGTACGAACAGGTGCTCTTTGGTTCCTGAGCATCTTTTGTGTTTGAGAGTTGTGTGAGGAGGGTCTTTTTGTCTTTCCTTGTCGTGTGCCTACGAAATTCCTTTCGACTTTCCTCTCAAATCCCTATCATGCCTATGAGCTACCAGCCCTCTACTCTGCTTGCCAAAGCACACACCAAGAGGAGATGTTATGACTGCATTCACCCGTCCCTGGTTGGAAACACCCGACGCGTTGGTTGAAAAGGGTTCCTTTCATTATGGAACCTTCCGCCAACCGTTCCGACGTATCAATCCACTTGATGCGGATGTCTTCCCTCGTTTGATACGAAATATGCGATTGAAAGAGTGGCAGCATTTTGCCCTCGTCAACGATGATATCTACATCAGCCTCGCGCTGTTTAACGCCAAACTCTTGGCGCTCGCACAAGTCTGCGTTTATGACCGTCGACGTGGTGAACCTCTGTTTTATGAGCGCAAAGTACTACCTGGGGCGATGAAGCTCCCAAGTGAGCTATGGGATGACAGAGCCTCTTACCGTGGTCGCGGGTTTGTCGTCGAGATTCATAACCACCTCAACGAAGGCGCACATCATATCTCTTTTTCGATCGCTGCGACCAAGACGCTCCCTGCGGTCAAAGGCCAATTTACGTGCTTTGAGCCGTTAGAGAAGAACGAGCCGATGATCGTCTGCCTCCCCCTTGGCAAGGGGAGAGCCTTGTACTCTCATAAGTGTATCGCCACGGCCAAAGGGACGCTCCGTGTGGGAGATGAGGAGGTGTCTTTTGCACCGGGTGATGCGTACGGATTGGTCGATATCCATAAGGGGTACTATCCCTATGTGATGAAGTGGTACTGGGCGACGGCTGGTGGCTACAGGGATGATGGGACATTGCTCGGCTTCAACCTGACCAACAACCAAGTACGCGATCAGCGCGCTTATAACGAAAATGGCCTGTGGGTCGACGGAAAGCTGCACCTCTTGCCTCCTGTGCGTTTCGAGGGGGTCTCGACAAAAGTCTCCGAGACATGGCAGATCAACGATGAAGAAGGCCGTGTGTCATTGACCTTTCAGCCGGAGGTCTTTCGGTTTGTCGATGTCCAAGCGCTTGTTCTGAGGAGTCGATATCGTGGACCTTATGGGACATTCTCTGGCTGGATCAAGGACGACGAAGGTCGTACCCATGAGATCGAGCAATTCTTTGGTATGTGTGAAGATTTTTATTTGAGGGTTTGATGAAAGAGGATGAAGATTATCGCCCGGTAACCTACCGCGAGCTCTTTTCGAATCGTGAATTTCGTTCTTTGTATTTTGCACGTCTGGTGAGTTTATTTGGGGATTGGTTCAACATGCTCGCCATCCTGGCGTTGCTTCGTTCGATGGGAGGGAACTCTGCAGGGGATTTTGGTTGGATCTTAATTTTGAAGACACTCCCCCAAGTCTCAGTCGCACCGATCGCAGGTGTGATCGCGGATCGATTCTCGCGTAAGTCGATCATGATTTGGAGCAACGGTATCAGAGCCTTGATCGTGCTTGGGATGCTGTTTCTTGTGTGGTTTCCGAGTATCCCTGTGTTGTATGTGCTCGTGATCATGCAATCAGCGGCGGCGTCGTTTTATGAGCCTGCACGCAGCGCGATGTTGCCCGATGTCGTCTCTGTGAACGAGTTGACCGCAGCCAACGCAGTGGGCGCTGCGACGTGGTCGGCGATGCTCACGTTGGGTTCTGCGGCAGGTGGTGTGTTTACAGCCTATCTCGGCTGGCAGCCAGCTTTGTGGGTGGACATCGCTTCGTATCTTATCGCGATCGTGCTCTTGTGGCGTCTTCGTGAGCCTGATTGGGAGAAAAAGCAGACGGCAGACCACACATCGCTCCTCGATTGGCTTGGTTGGCTCGATATCAAAGAGGGGATCGTGTATGTCTGGCAACGACCGAGGGTGTTGAGCCTGATGTTGGTGAAGAGCGGTTGGTGTCTCGCAGGCGCGATCACCTTGATCCTCACGCTGCTCGGTGAACAAAAGTACGTCTTCGCGAGCAACGCGGTGTTGGGGGTGACGATCTTGTATGTCGCGCGGGGGATTGGGACAGGGTTTGGTCCGTTTCTCTCCCGTTGGCTGTCTGATAGTGAGCCCGCTGCCATGGAGAAAGCTATCCTGTGGGGCTTTTTGTGTGGTGCCTGTTTTTACTTCCTGTTGCCCTTTGCGCCGAACATTTGGATCGCGAGTTTGATCATCATCTGTGCCCATCTCGGTGGCTCGACGATCTGGGTCTTCTCGACAGTGCGCCTTCAACAGATCTTGCCGTCGATCGTGCGTGGTCGTGTGTTTGCTGCACAACAAGCTAGCTTTACTGTCATGATCAGTCTCTCCACGTTTGTGTACGGATGGATCTTCGATCAAAAATGGCTGACGTTGAGGCAGCTTGTGTTTTGTATTGGAGGCACTTTGCTGATTCCTGTCGTTCTTTGGGCGTTGCGCGGGTGGCGTTATGGTTGGGCGCAGACTTCGGAACCTGTTTGAGTGGGTGCTCGGCGCAAAGCGTTCGGCGCTTTTGGCGACTTTGTCTCTCCTTTCGTGCTTGAATCCAGAGCAAATCCTGTGATACAACTCATGGTCTTGGCGAGGTTTATCAAGCGGTCACAGATCGCAAAGGGGATAGGTGTTGAGCAACAGAGATTACGGTGGACACGATTTCGAAGCGAGAGATCGTTCAAAGGAGCGGTTTCAACGTCTCACGGGACAACGTAAAGAGCGCATCCGTAGAGACGACTTCAAAGACGTGCATACAGGTGCGAACGCGTTGATCACGCTTGTCAACGATCCCGCTACGTTGTTGGAGCAGATCCCCGAACGTCGTCCACCTAAGAAGGGACAAAAACCACAGGCCAAAAAGAACCCCACAGACTTTGACCCACTCGCAGAAGAGTGTTTTCAAAAGCTCGGTATGGCGCACTACGCTTTCATTCCAAAGAAGGCTGTGTTGCTCGCGTGTGGTGAGTCCATCCTCGATCAAGTCCTCGCCATCGATCCACTGCCTCTTGCACAACAAGTGATCCAGCGTATGGGGCGTGACTTCTTTATCCCGCTCGGTCGCTTCGTGATCAACCACGTCCTGACACACAAACACGTCCACAAGATTGGGCGACTGATCCGCGGAAAGTACGACCAACGCCACCCCTCAGACTGGGCGCGTTTTATGCTCGAAAATCTTGGCGAGAACTTCTTTCGCGAGTTCGATGTACGTTGCCTTCACGGTTTCCCTGACAAGCGACTCAAGATCCTCATCCAGGCGATCGAAGATGGTATTGGTGGGACGTCTAGCCCGGAGCTTGGACACGAGGCGATTCGCCAGATGACAGGTGAGTCCGTGCTCTCTGTGGGGCTTCAGTTTTTGCAAGAGTTGCCACTGCCTGCGATCCAAACCTTTGGTGATGAGCTGCACTTTGAGATGGAGAGCCGACTCGAAGACACTGGTGTCGCTGTCCTGAGGATGTTGACACAGTACGATCTCGATTACACCTGCCTGCATCGCTTCTCGGAGATCGATCCCAACGAAGAGTACGTGGATGATGACTTCTTTGACTCGATCGTCGATCAGCTCGTGTATGTCTATCAACAAGCAGGGATCCAGCAAGAGCTGGTGTGGGGGATGCTCGATCTGTTCGCAAGAAAGCAGATGCTCGATGACAGCCAACAGAAAGTCTCCTCCTTCGCAAAAGATGTCCTCTTGCAAAAAGGTGAATCCCTACTCGGTCGGACGGCTGACAAGATCCTTGAGTCGTTCGCGGACGGCTCTGAGATGCTCTTCTACCAATGGTTTTTGAGCAAAGGGAACAGGATCTTGTTGCAACTTCAGCGCTCAGGAGCGTTGGAGAAGGAACCTTTTGCGTTGTTACACGAACCACTGACACCGTTGGTTGCTGCGAGGTTGTCCCTCTACGACATGCCTATGCTCGGTGAACTTTCGACGTGGCTCACTTCCAACGAAAAACTCGACAGTGTCGCAAAGGCTTTACTTACACCGCTTGGTCAGTCTGTGATCAAAAGTGGAAAGTGGGAAGAGCCTCCCAAGTTGAAACCCCTCAAGGGGCAAAAAGATCCAGAAGAGGACGCAGGGCGCTCCCTCGATCCCTCAGCAGTCCGCTGGAAAGAACATCCCCCCGCACACCCCCCTGCTTCCCCTGAAGATGCCGAAGGCTAGGATGTCTTAGTCTTGTAGTTGTTTGAGCAGGTCTTCTGGTGAGAGCAACGTTTGCTCACTCGTCTGCATATTTTTGAGCGTAATCTTCCCGGCAGTTCGCTCGTCTTCTCCGATAATACCGATGTGAGAAAAGCCACGCGCGTTGGCGTACTTCATCTGCTTCTTGAACTTCGTGGGTTCGGGGTAGATGTCTGCGCTGATACCTGCTTGTCTGAGCGCTGTGACCTGTTTGAAGGCGAACATGTGACTCGCTTCGTCGAAAGCCAGGAACAAGATCTTGGGGATGGCGCTACGTGTCTCTTCAGGGAAGAGGGACAGCTCCTCCATCACGTCGTAAATTCTCTCTGCGCCGAAGGATACACCGACACCTGACATGTCATTGAGACCAAAGATCCCGGTCAGGTCCGCGTAGCGTCCGCCACCTCCAATACTTCCCATCTTCACCTTCTCTTGCCCTTCGACGTCTGTATCGACTACAACTTCGAAGATACAGCCTGTGTAGTAGCTGAGTCCTCGGGCGAGCGTCACGTCAAAGGCGAGTGTGTTGTGTAGGTCGTATCCTTCGAGGAAAGCGTGTACCTTCTCCATCTCTGCGAGTCCGGCCTGACCCACTTCGGAGGATGCGTAGAGGTCTTTGAGCTGGTCGAGGGATGTGACGTCGAGGACTTGCTTGATTTGTGCGTGTTTGTCCTCGGTGATACCGCGTTTACTGAGTTCTTCACAAGCGCCTTGCCAACCATTCTTGAATTTGTCGAGTTTATCGATTGTGATGGTGAGGTCTGTGAGTTTATCGGAGATACCGCAGATGTCCGCGAGCCCTTCGAGGATTTTGCGGTGGTTGAGGCGGATCTTGACTTTGAGTCCAAGCGCCTTGAAGACCTCGTCGTAGATCTGGACAAGCTCAGCTTCGTAGAGCAGCGAGTCCGAGCCGATGACATCGACATCGCACTGATAGAATTCTTGGTAACGTCCTTTTTGGGGACGATCAGCGCGCCAGACAGGTTGGATTTGGTATCGTTTAAATGGGAACGTCAGGTCATTTTGGTGTTGTACGACAAACCGCGCGAAGGGGACGGTCAGATCGTATCGAAGACCTCGTTTGGAGATCGAGGCGGTTAGTTGGCTTGAGTCGAGCGCTGCGAGGGCGTCTTTGTCCGCCTTTCGCAGGTAATCACCGTTGTTGAGGACTTTGAACAGGAGCTGGTCACCTTCTTCACCGTATTTGCCTGTGAGCGTTGTGAGGTTCTCCATAGCAGGAGTCTCGATGGGATGAAATCCATACCGGACAAAGACGCTCTTGACTGTGTCAAAGATATAGTTGCGTTTGTTGACCTCTTCTGGGCCAAAGTCGCGGGTGCCTTTGGGGATGCTCGGCTTCATGGTTTTCATCAATGTTTCTCCGATGGTAAAGGGTTACTGGCAGGCATGTGTTGGGACGCTCTATCCCAAAGTGGGCTGCCTTCTCTGTTGGCTACCGACCTGTATAACGTCTGTAGACCTGTTTCGGTTCAGGCGAACATATCCGTCGTCATAGGCAGGGTCAAGGCATTTTTTGAAGAGATGTTGGATGTCGTGAGACGATGCCATATCCCAATGGGAAACTTGGTCGGGATACAGGCCCAGAGAAGATGTCGTTGGGAGGCACGTGTTGGGGGGAGGATTCTACTTGCAGTAGTTGTGGTAACCTGTTTGATCGATACAAGTTTGGCCTGGACCACAATCTGAATTTTCGTGACAGTGGCATCGATAGACCCTTCCGAGGGTGGATTTCCAGCAGGTATATCCTTGCCCGTTTGCTTTGCACGTTGCGGTGGCAAGACAATCACAGAGACCTGTCACGACAGTGCCAAAGGTGTGTTTGTGGCAATTGTTCCCTGATGAGCACTTGATCCCACACCCACCGCAGTTTGCCTTATCACTCGTGTAGTCGACACATTTACCACCACAGCAACCCATCCCCGTCCCACACGAGGTGCCATCGGCGACGGAGCCTGTGCCGACACAAGCGCCCGAACGACATACACTTGTGTCGCAGGGGTTGTTGACACAGGACTGTCCTTCATTACGCGGAGTGACCGTACAGGTCGCTGTCCCGTTGCACTTGCGTGTACCACACGTGTCGTCTTTGCATTCGATCTTGGTGCCTTTGCAGATCCCGTTACTGCATACATCCGTATGGGTACAGTCGTCTTGATCGTCACATGTGCTCGTTTTGAACTCAGGCGCGCAGGTGTTTGTGCCATTGCACTTGTATTTGATACATGCCTCTTCGGGTTTACAGGTGACGGTTTTACCTTTGCAAGCGCCTGTATCGTCGCATACATCGTCGTAAGTGCAGTCGTTGTTGTCATCACAAGCTTTGTTTTTTTGGACGATCTCGATGCACGCGCTGCCGTCACATTTTCTTTGTGTGCAGGCGTCGCTTTTGCACGTGAACGTCTGTCCTTTGCAGACACCTCCTGTGCAGACGTCGTCTTTGGTGCAGAGCTCTCCGTCGTTACAAGGTTGGTTGCGACAGTCTTCGTCTTCACAGTCCTTTTTGCCGTCACAGTCGTTGTCTTTGCCGTCCGTGCAGTTGACCTCTACGCCGCTGTTGTTGGGGCAGGTGCATCGACCACCCTGACAGAGTTTTCCGTTGGCATCACAGGCGAGTCCATCGCAGTTGCGGTCTGCGCAGCTAAATTGCGCATCACAAAAGAGTTTAGAACCATCTTTCAGACAGTGGAAGATTCCACTGACTTTGCAGCCATTTTGTTCTTTGGAGCAGGCGTCATTTTTACCGGGAAAGTCCTCGTCGATCTGTCCATCACAGTCGTCGTCTTTGTCGTTGCAAAGCTCTTTTTTCTTCTCGACACCTCCGGTACATTGTCCCCACGTGCCGCCAGCGCAAGTTTGGGTGCCTTTTTGACACTCCCCTGTGTCCTCACCGCAAGCTCTCGTCTTGCCGTTTTCACAGCAGTTGTCGATGTTTTCGTCTTTGAGACCGTTACAATTGTTGTCTTTGGTATCACATGTCTCGGCTTGTGGAAGGATTTGGCCGAGACATGGACCAAAGCGACCACTTGCACAGGTCCTCACACCGGCTCGACATGTCCCAATGCCCTGTGTCCCAGAAGGCCCTTCGTAGCAAGTCTTTTTCTCGCCATCGATACACTTGATATCTGGTACACCACCACCGTCTTTGCGCAGGGAGCAGTATCCCCAAGCGTCACAGCCGTTGCCAAAGATACAGTCACTGCTCGTACGACACTCTCGACACATACCACCTACACAACGGGGGAATGCGCTCTTTGGACACTCTGTGTCATCGATACATTGAAGCTCTGGTCTCACACAAGCTGAGGGAATCAACAATAAACTCACAAACAACCAACCAAAACACCAAAGCACAGTGTGACGCGCCTTTCTCCTGGCAGGCGTGTGTGTTTGTTGTGGTGGAGTGAAGACAAAGGTCATGGTACATCCTCTCGAATCATTCAAATATGCACCCAAAGTATACGCACACTGTAAGAAAAGACAATGAGCCTTATGTCGTGATGGCGACCTAGAAGATGGTGTTGGGGGAGGTCCAAAAGAAGAGATGGTGTCGGAGGAAGAAGGTCTCAGCCGAGTGTGCACTTGAGCGCTTCGGAGCTGCACTTTCCTTGGGTCAGGCATGTCTCAAAGCAGGACTTGTCGTTGTTTTGGCATCCACATTTGGGGAGACATTTGCTGACCTCTTCGAATTTTTTATAGGAAGAAGAGGACATGTTCGCGGTACACGTGGCGATACAACAGATGTCATCACCACATTTGTCGACACATTGTAATCCCGCTCCACATTTGCCACTTCCTGTGCCTGGTTGACCGACTCCAGGGCAAGAACATGCGACGAGGTCGTCGTTACAGTTTTGAAGGACACACTGGTCGCTACAGGCTTTGTCGTTGGGTTGGCACTGTCCTTCGCAGTTTTTGACGACACAAGTTGTGAATTTGTCGGCCTTGGCGACATCTGCTGCGACGAGCTCTGCGCGACATTTGGCGATACAGCAGGAGTCTGTGTCCGTACAAGCACCGATACACCCGATGTAGTCTTTACATACTTTTTGTCCTGTGCCCGGTTTGTCGTTGGGGCAGGCGCACGCGAGGGTCTTTTCGTAGCATGCGATGTATTCGGCATCGCCACCGTTTCCTTGTTTGGTTTGTCCCTGACATGTGAGGATCGCTTGGTATTCCGTGTGTGCAGCGGCGTTTCCTTTTTGGATACAAGACGCTTTACAGCCTTCTGCGCCAGATGGACATTGATCGACACATTGGCTCATTTGTTCACAAGTCTCTTGACCATTTCCGTCGTTGGCCGCGCAGGTCAACCACTCTTTGGCGCAGTTGGCAGCCGTGCAGTTTTGCAGGCATTGTCCATCCGTACAGCTCGCGCAGTTGGTGGTCAGGCAGGTGTCGAGGGCTTGCCAATGGGTCTTTCCGGTGCCCTGGAGTGTATTACCGCAAGTTGTGATACAGTCTCGTGTCGCTGGAGCCTTACAGTCACGCTGGATACAGGTGAAGAGTGTGGAACACAGCTCCTCTGGCTTGGGCTCCTTGGGAGGTTCTTCTTTGACGGGGGGATTGTCCGGTGTGGTTGTCTTATCAGGTGTCGTCGTTGTATCTGGATTGGTTGTCGTCTTATCTGTGACACCACCATCTGTGTTGTTCGTATTTTCTGTGATTGTCTTTTCTTGGCCAGGGCGAACACCAGGGGAGCAGCCCTCAACCATCCACAGAGACAAAAGCGCACCTATCACTGATATACAAACGATCAGTTTGGCGCGGGAGCGATTGGTGGTTTCATTCTTGCGCATGATTCTTTCCTTTTTATCCATCTATCAACTGTGTGTTGGTGCTTTCACCACCGTGAAGGTGGTCTTTTTTGCTTCGTTCCTGTATAGAAGTTCCCAGCATACCACGCTCGATTCCAAAGGCAAAGTTAAAGATTACAATTCAAAAAAAATCTTTTTGATGTTTGTAATGGATTGTGGTATCTCCTTGCCTGCAAAGGCCTTGTGCCGGTCTTGATTCAAAAGATTGGGTTGTCATGGAGGCGACCTCATCCTCTCTATTTTTGCTGGAGCATCGAACGCGGTGAATCTGTGTCATCAATGTGGTAACGTCATGCCTAAGGGGGCGGCTCTTTGTCCCCACTGTGGGTTCCAACATCATCTACCTGGGCATGAGCAGACAAGCTCATATCATGTGACAGAGCACGGAGGGAATATGCCAGACCCTTCGCAAGCGCATCCAGGCACAAGCTCACACGGCTCGCTGCCTTCTACCTCCGTCGCGGAGTTTGAGGCTGCCTTTAATGGAAGCCTCTCTGTCAAGTCGCCTGGTTCGACAATCGAGTTTGTGTCACCAAAGGCCGACATTGCCTTGTCTGGTGAGGAGACGACTGAACACCGACCTCAACATCACGTCACTGTTCCTCCTGGAGGCTCGCAACCGCTCCCTCTTCCCATGCCACAGCAACCAGGGCTGCCACCGATGAATATGCAGCCCAATCCACCCTCCAACGACGCTGGGGGGATCGACTGGACGGATCCACTCTCCGACGCGGAACCCTTTCAAGTCGTCGATCCTTTCGCTGATGATGCATACCAGCCACGTGGTGTTCCTTCCTGGTTGATGGGGACGAGTGTGATCCTCGTGCTGTTTGGTCTGTTTATCCTCACGATGCTGTTTTTTCCTGATGGAAAGTCTGATAACGCCGACATCAACGGCGCTGTGCAGCGGACTGGTCTCTCTGTCGAGAAGGCCAAGGTTATGCTCACAAAGGCCAACACTTACTTCGAAGAGCGAAAGTGGACACAAGCCCGCTCTTTGTTCAAAGAGGTCTCCAACTACGCCAAAGACGAAGGCCAGCAAGCCGAGGCCAAGCAACAGCTCACGAAGCTCGACAAAGAAGAGACCGCGATGGGGCTCTTTCGCAAGGCTGAGAAGGCTTTTGAAGACAAAGCATTTTTGAAGGTCGGTGCCCTCCTGAGAAAGGTCACACCTGACACACTCGCCTCCAAACGCGCGAGTGCGCTGCAAACAAAGCTACAAAGCACCTACATCCAACCACTCCTTCAAGAAGCGGACAAACTCAAAAGGAAGCGCAAATTTATCGCGGCATTCGTGCGGTATTCACGGGCCTATTTTGCTGCCCCCCAAACAGAAGCCGCCAAAGCCGGGTATCTCAGCACGGTCTCACATGTTCGCAAGCGCAATTACCGCAGGCGTAAGCGATGCTACCGTCGATGTCGACGTCGCTATCGCCGAAGACGCTACCGGAAACGCCGCTCTCGCTGCTATCGCTCATGTAGCAAACGCTACGTGATGCCGCCCAAAGAGCCTCCTGTGATCAAACAAGAAGCACAAAAACAGGCCGCCCCCAAATCCGCAACACCGTCGACACCTGACGCTCGTAAAGTAAAGGCTGCGACGCGAAAACCTCCTGAACGTCGTCCTGAGACGCCGACATTCTCGAAGAAGACTTGCTATCGCTCTTGTCGAAAGCTCAGAAGTCGTTATGCACGCAAACGTTGTTACAAAGCCTGCCGTGCCTTCTCCAGAAAGGTCTCTTGTTGTCGACGTTGTAAGCGCAAAAGAGGGCGAAGACGTAGGCGATGTCTGTACCGCTGCAAAAAGTATTGTCGCAGAAAGTGCTATCGTATCTATCGAAGATACCGTAAATATCGACGTGCCAAAGCGAGATGCTACACGTTCTGTAAGCGAACAGAGCCCTGAACCTTCACCCTCCCCAATACCGCCCCTTATTCCTCCTGTGATCCCCGTATCTTCGTGAAGTAGATGATCTTCGTCTTCACACTCTGTACCCCGACCAATTCATCTCTTGGTGTTCCTGGCAGAGGAAAACTGTCGATACAAAACCCCTGGTTCCAGTTGAGGAAGAGTTGTCCATTCTTGATGAACCAGGGATGTCGTCGGTCATCGAATTCATCGGGATGATCGTAGTTATACTCAAAGGTACCATCTTCGAGGAAGTGGACAAAGACGAGATCGGGATCGCTGCCTTCGATGTCTTCTCGCCAGATCGTCCCGACAAACTCTTGGTGGTAGGCTGTCTCGTCAGGTGCATACACAAAGAGCTCTTCTTGGATCTCTTCGTCGGACACTGAGAAGGTCTCTGGGCGCATGTGATGGATGAGTGATTCAAGGTAGACAGGGGCGTGCGCTCGGATGTAACTGATGATAAACGCCAGGTCATCCTCGGAGGAGACCTCTTTGGCCCACTGTCTCAACTCGTGTAACAGCGCCTGTTGTTGTTGGTAGGAGGGAGCGGGGTGTCTGTAAAGGTAGTCTCTCAGTGACTGGATGTTCCTGATTGTCGGCGTTGTCATGTGTGCTCCTTGTGCTTGTTTTGGGTATGGTAATAGAAGGGCACTCATTTGGGGAAGGGGGTTCATCTTTTCGATGACGTGCTTTTGCGGTATGATGGGGGCATTTGTGGACCTTGTGTATGCTTTGATGTTCGATGAATTGGGAGAAAGGTTGATGTTCGTCTCTCTTCGTATGTTGTTTCTTTGTGTGTTGTTTGGGGCCGTCGTGGGGTGTGCATCTCGTCCCCCCTGCGAGGGAGATATGAGCGATGATACAGCAGATCCCAATGGGTTTGCGTGTACAAAGCCATGTGAGTGCAACAATCTTCTGTACGCCGGGTCGTGCGAAGAAGGTGTGTGTAAGGCGTCCGAGCGGGAGTCGTGTAAGACACCCGGACAATTTGGTGTGTGTCCATTGCAGCCTTCACAGTACATCGATGCCTGTAAGCAGGGGTTACGAGTTTGTCTCGACGCTGGCGTCGTCGAAGGTCTCCGGTGGGGGGATTGTAAGCCTCCCAAGACCTCCGAGGAGAGAGGCGGTGAGCTTTGTCTGGACGGTGAGGACAACGACTGTGATGGGCTCACTGATCTCGCGGACAGTGATTGTGCAGATGTCTGTAAACCGGGGATGACGAGAGAGTGCTACACCGGACCTGACGGGACCGTGGGAAAAGGACCGTGTAAAGCTGGCAGCCAGCAGTGTACGGAGAAGGGGACGTGGGGAGCCTGTCAGGGGAGTGTCCTGCCTGGGACGGAGACATGCAATGTGATTGACGATGATTGTGATGGCCAAGTGGACGAGGGAATCGAGGGATGTCGTGAGACTCGTTGCCAGCCTGGGGATGCCTTGCCTTGTTACAAGGCCAGCCAGGGGTGTGTGCAAAAGGGCAAGACGTTCGAGTGTACAGGGACCTGTAAGGCAGGGATTCGTCGTTGTGGCGCAGATGGGTATTACGTCACGACGTGTGAGAACGCGACTGAGCCTGCCAAAGAGGAATGCAATGGGCTCGATGATGATTGTGATGGAAAGACCGATGAACCTGACACTGGAGCGGCACTCAGTCGTATCTGTTACACCAGCACATCGGGCTGTACAAAACAATCAGATGGCACCTACAAGTGTGTTGGGGTGTGCAAGAGCGGAACACAGACGTGCAAAGATGGCGCGTGGTTGGCCTGTCAAAACGAGATCATTCCAGGCGTCGAAGACTGCAATGGAAAAGATGACAATTGTGACGGCAAGGTCGACGAAGACATCAAAGAGCGCTTCTGTTATGAAGGTCCAACGGGGACATTGGGGCTGGGGATTTGTACGGCTGGAAAACAATCATGTGCGGCTGGTAAGTGGGGAACATGTGTCGGAGAAGTGCAGCCCAAAGCGGAGATATGTGGGAACAAACAAGATGATGACTGCGATGGTCAGGTCGATGATGGTTGTTAAGCAGATGTCCGTTTACGTCTGATGAAGAGGCCGAACAGCGCAAAGAACCCAAACAGCACAGACAATGGGACAGATGGACTCGATGCCTGACAACCACAGCCTGGGGCAGGTTTAGAAGGCTCTTCTGTATTTGGATTCTTTTCGCCGATCTCACCGTCTTTGATCGTCGTTGTGTCAGGTGCAGCGTCAGGTGTCGGCTCAGCTTGTGTCGATGCGTCAGCTTTATCAGGTCCGCTTGTGGGTTCATCGGGCTGTGTGGGCTCCGCTGCGGGCTCTGTTGATGGTTCAACGGAGGGTTCGCTCGAAGGTTCCGTCGAGGGTTCGACAGAAGGTTCTTGTGGGGGAGGCTCGCCACAGTAGATGGCTGGGAGTCTAAACACGACGGTGTTATTGGTCTCGTTACACTCGTTCCGCGTACTGGCGTTTTTGTCGTTGATGTCGACGGCGATGACAATCGATTGTGGGTAAGGTGCCTGGAGTGTCTTCTTGTACTCGATGAACTCAGCCTCACCTGGCGCGAGCTGTTTGGTCGTTTGAAGCGTTGTCAGGAAGGTGCGTTGCGCTGTGTCCTGGGCGTAGATCGAGATGGGGAGACCTTTGGGGATGTCTTTGGCACCCTGGTTGCGGACCCATGCGGAGATACGCAGCTCACCGTTGCAACCATCGATGAAGGCCTGGATGCTCTTCTTGTCTGTGAGGATGTCCGCTGCCTGGAAGTTTTTCGTCGAGAGCTGGACATTTTGACGGAAGTTATTGAGCCCTTTGACCTTCCAGTTTTGCAGAGGGACCTTGGGGATCTGACCAAAGGTGTTGCCTGCTGGACAGAAGCTATCACCTGTACAGATGTTGGTGACGTTGTACTGGTGTTGGTTCCAGACATTGCGTGTGCCGATCCAGTTGTCGAGAGAGTCGGAGAATACACGGAGCGTCGGTTGATTTGGGATGGCGATCTTGGTGTTGTCGTTGGAACACGTGACGATCTCGGAGCGTCCATCGTTGTTGACATCGACGACGATGGGGTACTCAAGCGCTGTCCCTGTGGGGTTTTGTTCGGAGAAGAGGACGTTCCCTGTTTTACCGTCAAAGGCGCGCAAGAAGACCTCATCGTTGTAGAGGACTTCTGCCTTTCCATCTCCCTCAAAGTCAAAGATCGAAGAACCTGTCGAGCCTGAGGAGGGATCTTGGATAGGGAACTTCCACAGGAGTTTGAGATTCTTGCGCGCGGCGTCCGTTGTGTAGACGTAGTATTCGTGGAAACCTGCGGTTGTGATGTCGGGGATGCCGTCGCCGTTGAGGTCTGCGATCGTTGGAGGACCGCTGCGCTTGCGCTTTCTCGCGTCCTTGCTCACACTTGGGATGGTGATCCGCATGAGGACTTTTCCCGTCTTGCCTTCCTGGACACGAAGCTCACCTGGGGCGATGATGACGACCTCTGGTTTTCCATCGTTTGTAATATCAGCGACAGCTGGAAAACCGTCTGTCTCGTTCAGATCCCACATGACTGTGCAGTCATGACGATACGCTGTCTTCCCTGTGACGATCTCCTGCTTTCCATCGTTGTCGAGATCCGCGACGATCGAAGTGATCGCGCCATTGGCGAGGGAGCCGTTGCCTTTGTTTCCCTGGCATAAAACCAATCCATCAGAACCCCTGATCACAGTGCTCCCGACGACGACCTCTGGGTTTCCATCTGCGTCGAGGTCTGCGAGAGATGCGCCTCCCCAACCCGAACGGACTGGGACGATCTTTCCTGCCTGGTCTTTGGCGGTCCACAACAACGTCCCGTCATTTTTGAACGCAAACATCCCACCGGCGGGATCGCCACTTGTGCCGCTGAATCGTGGCGCGACAATCTCTGGTTTACCATCGTTGTTGATGTCGCCGACTGCGAGAGAACCAAGCGCGTTCACTGTGTTGGTTGTGTTGGTGAAGATCGGCTTGCCGTTGTCACCTCTCACTGCTCTTAGGTGTCCGGGGTCAGCGTATGTGAACCCCTTCTCAAAGGACATGAAGATGACTGTTGGGACATCTTTGGCGTCGATCTTGTTGTCGTTGTTGGTGTCTTGAAGCGCCATCACGACAGGGGTCATCATGACATTTTTGGAGAGCGGCTGGATCTGTCCACCTCTCCATTCCCACGCAATTTTGGGCGCAAACTTTCCGACGGGGGGTTTGTATTCACAGGTTAGATTGGTCTGACTCAATGGAAAACAACGCTTAAGGGTCGCTTCACAGAACTCTTTGCTCGCGCAATCCTGATTCTCTGTGCACGAAGTCCCCTCCTGGATACAAGCCCCGAGATAACAGACCTCGCCTTGTTGACAGCACGCTGTACCACAGCGTTTCTCGAAGTCGCAGACTTGTGCCTGTGCCGGTGTGGCCGATAGAAACCACAAACACAGGGTGAAAAAGAGGGACCCTGTCCATCTTCTTTGGGTGGTGAAGTGCATCTCTCTCCTCCATACGAGCGCATCTTTTTATAGGCGCTCTCTTCTCTATAGTGCATTCTATATAAGTGTAGCCTTACAAAAGGTTGTACTTGATCTACTTGTGACCCCACGAAATAGCACACATGCTCTGTCGAAAAAAGACCGATATGTTTTCAAAGTGTACGGATATGTTGGTGATTTTTGTTTCTTGTGAGGACGTAGAGTAGAAGGAGGTGGTGTGAGAGGAGTGGGTTAGGGCAGGCTGGGGTGTGGTTTGTGTGGACCTGTCGGTGTTTTTGTCCGTTTGGGCGTTGTCTTTGTGATTGGTTTGCTCGGACGTTGTTCCTCTGGGATGTTTTGGATCTCTCTGGTGTAATCCCCACGGAAGTATTGGATGATAGGCAAGAACACCACCTTGAATGGATTGTGTCCCATAAAACCCGTTGTCACACCGTACTTGACGGGCTCTTCTTCTTTCTGGTACGTGCCAAACATGCGATCCCACACCATCAAAATACCACCGTAGTTTTTATCGATATAGAGCGGGTTTGATCCGTGATGGACGCGGTGAGCTGAGGGCGTATTGAGCCAGCCTTCGAGGAAGGGGATGCGATCGATCGACTCTGTGTGCAAAAAGAATTGGAAGACCAGATTCAAGAAGAAGAACACGAGGATCGCCTTGAGCTGGAATCCCAACAAAATGGCAGGAACGTAAAAGAAGGGGGAGACCAGTGGCCCAAGCCAGTTGAGCCTGAATGAGGTCGTGAGATTCATCCAGGGGCTGGAGTGGTGGACGTTGTGGAGTGTCCATAAGAAACGGTTCTCGTGTAAGAGTCTGTGTTGGACGTAGTACAAAAGATCGACGAAGACGACGGCGAGTAAGACCGTCCCTACGTTCATTGGGATCTTCCAGAGCTGGAACTGGCTGAAGAAGGCGAGGACACCCACTTGCCATGCGAGCGTGAGCGGTTTGATGAGCTGCAAGACACCAAAGATAAAGAAGTTGGATGCGGTCTCTTTCACGTTAAATACGGACTTCTTTTTCTTCCATGCCCACACGACCTCTGCGAGGATCGCGGCTGAAAAAATGGCCAACGCTGGAATGAGGAATTTGTTGTACATCTCATGCTCCTTTTTACTTTGGAGGGTCTTGAAGAGAACATTCTTCCTGTTGACGGGGAGCATCAACAGGTGAACGTCTTTCTCATTGTGAAAAGTACACACAAGATGTTGAGGAATTGTGAAGCGCTTCGATTTCCTACATGTTTTTTGGAGAGGGTGTGATGACCGGAGAGGTTGTCAGGAGAGGAGTGTTTTTTTGAGGATGAGTCCATTCACTTTTTGGGGCCGCTAATCTGCAACACCTGAAGTCGGTTGTTGTTTGTGACCAGGATGACATCTTTGTGGGGGATGGCAGCGGTCGACATGGACGCATCGAATGTGTGAAACCATCCCATCTCACCGCTCTTTTTATCGACTACATAGAGATTTTTGTCGAGACAGGACAGCAAGACCTTGTCGCCGATCACAGAGGGACGCGCTTTGACCTTGGCGCTGAGGATACAGGTCCACTCTATCTCTCCGGTGCTGCGGTTGATCCCGTAACAGAAGTCATTGCTACATCCGAGATAAATCATGTTGTCATCCACCGCAGGTGCCGAGCAGATGTTGGCGCTAAAACGTCTCACCCATTTGCGGTTGTGGTCGACCGCATCGAGTGCGTATAACATCGTGTTGTCCGCAATATAGATGACACCATCGTGATAGACGACGTTGTCATGTTCGCGGCTCTCCAGTGATGTCTTCCACTGTAACGTGCCGTCTTTCCGTACCCAGGCGTAGAGGTTGCGATCGCTGGCCTTGCAGAAGACAAACTTCTCTGAGACCGCTGGTGTCGCGAAGAACATCCCATTGGCTTTTTGTTTCCAGATGACGCTACCATCTTGTGTGGAGAGCGCATAGAAGTATCGGTCTTTGCCACCACAAAACAGCATGTCACCGTCGATGACAGGTGTGGAGACGACACTACCACCTAACTCGACCTTCCATTTGAGTTTACCTTTGTGGCGGTCGATGGCGTAGATATGCTTGTTGTAATCGCCTATGTAGAGAGTGTCTTCTGACAGAGCACCTGCGTTGGCAAAGCCACCCTCTACGTCGTACGTCCACTCCATCGTGCTCAGCTCGATATCGACACCGTGCAAGGGACCACTTTTGCTATGTACATAAGCCATTGCACCGGCTGCAAGAGGTGATACATCAATGGTATCGTTGACCACCAAGGTCCAACGAATCGATTGTTTCTCTTGTGGAGTGGTCCCCTTATAGATACCACGCTGCAGGGCGCGTGTGTCGATGGTTGATGAGGGCTGTTGGACAAATGCAGAGGTTTCTTCGGTGGTATTGGGGGATGATTCTTGGGGGGGCGTTTGTGTTGGGGATGATTCTTCTAGCTCAGGGCTTTTTTTTTCGGGCCTTTGACGTCGATGGCGTAGACGTGGTGATTGAAGTCCGCTACGACAACGGATTGTTTGTAAGGGATGGGGCTACCTACAATGTCACCGCTGCATTGGTGTTTCCATAGCAGACGACCGGACATCCTGTCGAAGGCATAGAGGTGTTTGTCCGAGCTCGTAAACAGGACGGTATCTCCGACGACTGCTGGTCCACCAACAGCTTGTTTGCCGGCTTTGTAAACCCATGCTTTTTTACCTGTGAGGGTCTCCAGCGCGAAGCACTCACCATCAGGCGCACCGACGTAGATATGTTCGTCTGTGACGGCCTGTGGGGATTCGACAAACCAGCTGTGTTTTCGGGTCCATCTGAGTTTGCCGTTATCTGCGTCGATGGCGTACATGTTGCCACTTGAGTCGCCTGTGTAGATGGCGCCGTTGTGGTATGTCGTGGTGTACAGATTCGATTTGCCTTTGTACTTCCACTTGAGTTTCCCTGTTTTGCGATCCCAGGCGTACATGTGGTTGTCTTGGGAGCCACAGTACACTGTGTCTTCAAACAACGCAGCCGAGGCATAAAAGCCGCCCTTTGCCTTGTATTCCCAGAGGGGAGCCCCATCTTCGAGTGCCATCGCGTAAAAGTGTTTGTCATAACATCCGATGTAGATGACACCTTCGTGGATAAGAGGTGAGGCCTCAAAGTAGCCGGGGAACTGGTGCTTCCGTTTGAGGTCGCCGTTGTGTCGGTCTAATACGTATAAGTAGTGACTATAATTGCCGAAACAGACGACATCCTCGCTCACAGCAGCAGAGGCTCTGCTGCTGCTGTCTGTCTCAAAACTCCAAATCTCTTTACCTGTGTTGAAGTCGATCGCGTAGATTCGACCACTTTTGTTTGAGAGCGCGTATACAACGTCATCTGCGACAAGTGGGGAGGCGTAGAAGACATCCTTCCCTTTGAATTGCCAGCGAACGTTCAACTTCTCGCGGGGCTCTGTGGCATCCGTGAAGATGCCGTCTCGTGTGAGACCACCACGGAAGAGCACTGTGTCCGCTGTATCCTGTGTTGTCTCACTTTGGGGCGCTTCGACGTGAGGACCATTGACCGCAAGACCATACACATACTTGTCTCTGTTGCCGGCGACAACGAGATCTTTGTAGGGGACTGGAGAGGCAAAGAACTCACTGCCAAAGGCGTGCTTCCACAAGAGAGCCCCGCCAAGGCGATCGAAGGCGTAGACGTGTTTGTCTTCGCTCGCGAACAACACAACATTCCCTGCGACAGCGGCGCTCGCGATGACTTTGCCTTTGGTCTTGTGTGACCAGACCTGTTTTCCATTTTGTCGATCGAGTGCGTACACATTTTTGTCGACACCACCGACGTAAATGTGTTCCTCGGTGATGGCAGGTGAGGACTCGATAGCGCTCTTTGAGATCTGCTCTTTCCACAAACATTGGCCTGTTGTGGCGTCGAGGGCGTAGATATATCCGCCTTTGTCTCCACAGTAGATGATGCCGTCGTAGTGAGCGACAGAGGCGTACAAGCCAGAGCCCGTTTTGAAGCTCCACTGTAGTGTCCCGTCATGTCTGTTCCACGCATAGACGTGTTTATCTTCACAGCCACTAAAGACTGTATCGCCGGCGACTGCCGGTGATGAGAAGAAGGACGCGGAGCCCTTGCCGCTCCACAACACGGAACCATCCTTGAGGGAGAGGGCGTAGAATTTCTTGTCATAACACCCGACGTAGACAGCGCCATCGTAGATCATGGGGGAGGCGTAGATGTGGCCACCGAGCGATTGGGTCCAGACCTCTTTGCCTGTGTGTCGATCAAAGGCGTAGACTTTTTTGTTGTAGTTCCCAATGCACAGGATATCACCTTCAATTGCGCCTGAGCTCGTAAACAATTCGTTGGTCTTGAAGTGCCACAAACGCTTCTCGGTGTTCAGATCGTAAGCTTGTAATTCACCATTGGTGCTCGCGAAGTAGAGGGTGTCGTCGAGCGCGATGGGGGTCGAATAGATCGTGTCATCTGTCTTAAACTTCCAACGAACATCCAGCTTCTCACGGGGCTCTGTGACGTCGACATAGACACCTCGTCGTTCATAGCCACCACGGAATATTGCTTGGTTGATGGCGGTCGCGGTGCCTGCCTTTTTCTGCTTCAGCGCGGGGACCTCTGGTCCTTCGACGTTGAGGACGTAGATGTAATTGTCTCTGTTGCCGAACAGTACGGCACCTTTATGGGGGACAGGTGAGGCGAAGAATGGGGCACCACAGCTATGATCCCAGAGCTTGTCACCTGACATTCTATCGAGGACGTGGAGCTTGTTATCTTCACTGGCGAACATCACGACGCCACCTGCGACGGCAGGGCTCGCGACGATACGACCAGCTGTTTTGTAGCTCCAGACTTTTTCGCCTGTTTTGCGGTCGACAGCGTGGCACATGTTGTCGAGCACACCGAGGTAAACATGTTCATCAGTCACAGCAGGGGAAGAGTCGATGGAGTTACCTGTGGAGAAGGACCACAACTTGCTGCCGTCTTCGGCGTTGAGTGCGTAAAGTTTACCATCGCGGTTGTTACCGTAAATGACACCTTGATAGTGGGCGACTGACGCGTAAAAGCCTTTTTCAGCCTTGAAGGACCACTTGAGCGTTCCATTTTTGCGGTCCCAGGCGTAGATGTGGTTATCATCACATCCACAATAGACTGTATCACCAGCGAGGGCTGGGGAGCTAAAGAAGTTTCCTTTGGATTTGAACGACCATATATCGCTGCCATCTTTGAGCGAGATAGCGTGGAATTTGTTGTCGTAATCGCCGAAATACACGACGCCATCACAAATAAGTGGGGAAGCGTATACGTAGCTGCCGACCTTTTTCTCCCACAACACCCTACCTGTGTGTCGATCGAAGGCGAGCATCTTCTTCCCGTAATTCCCGATACAGAGGACGTCGCCAACGACTGTTCCTGAGCTTGTGAAGAGTTCTTTGGTTTTGTACTTCCAGAGCTCTTTCCCTGTCTCCAAATTGAACGCGTGAAGGTGTCCGTTTGTGGTTGCTGCATAGACAACATCGTCGACGATCAGTGGTGTCGAGTAGATCCAGTCGGTGGTTTTGACCTTCCAGCGGACCCCCAGCTTCTTGCGAGGCTCTGTGACGCCGTAGTACTCGCCTCTTCTCTCGTTGCTGCCGCGAAATTGAGCCTGTCCACCGGTCGTCTCTGCGTTGTACTGTCCTGACACTGGGAGATAGCTGTGTGAGGTGCTTGTGCTCGTCGTTTGTGTCGGTTTGGGGCGCGCTGTGTACGAGCTGATTTTTTCTTTGGAGGCGATGGAGAGGAGGGTGTGTTCAGATGTTGAGATGAACAGCTCTTCATCGATGAGTGTGGGGGCGCTTCGTGAGATACCAGTCTTTGCGGTGTCGAGCTGCCACAGCTTTTTGCCTTCTTGGGCGTCAAGAGCGCTGAGTTTGCCGTCTTGTGTGTGCGCGTAGAGGACATCTTTGCTGAGTGTCAGTGGCGAGAAGGTACGTTGTTTGAGGGGGTATTGCCATAGATGGCTGCCTGTGGCGCGATCGATCGCGTAGATGCGACCATTCAGGCTACACGCGTAGAGTGTTGCTTGGCCGACTGCGGGGGAGGTTTGAAAGGCTTGTTCACCTTGTGTACGCCACACGATCTGTCCATTGTGGCGGTCGATACAGAACAATTGTCCCATCACATCGCCGAGGTAGAGATGGTCTTGTGTGGCGGTTGGTGTGTCGAGGAGGGAGCTACCGGGGCGGGTTTGCCACAGGAGGCTCATCTGTTCGAGGTCGAATGCGCAGAGTTGTCCTGCACGATCGGCGAGGTAGAGTTGTTGACCGACGACGAGCGCGTAGTCTGCGACGATGCGGAGGGATGTGGACCATTCGACGTCACCTTTTTGGCTGTCGAGTGCGTGCCATTGGCCGCTTGCGTCACCGACAAGTGTCCATTCGCCGTAAGATTGGGCGGCAGTGGTGATGAAGTGGGAGAGTGTGTGTTGCCAACTCTCTTTGCCGTCGCTTTGCTTGATGGCGTACAGGACGCCGTCGCGGTTGCCGAGGTAGAGGTGGTTTTTATCGTGTGTTGCGGGGTGGTAGTGGCCTTGTGGGAGTGTTGAAGACCAGTTGGCTTTTCCCTTCTTGAGATCGATCGCGTGTAGTGCGCCGTCGATGGTCGTGGCGAAGACGGACTGTCCTGTGTAGAGGGGCTGCCCGGCCAATTCGCCTGGTAGCTGAAAGCGCCAACGGATTTTGCCTTTTCGTTGGATTCCATTTACGTCATACGCGCGGCTAGAAGGGGACTCTCTATGGCTCATCAAGGCTCACCTTTCTCTTCTGTTCAACTGAGATCATTTGAATGGATAACTCGCGGAGTATACCATATCACGCACAAATGTCTTAATAGGACACAAAACGTTTTTGTGGAGGTGTGCTCTGTCAGGGGGCGTTGTTCGGTATCTACGAAGGGGAGGATGTTTGGGGCATGTTCTTTCTTCGTTTGGTGAGCTTAGGGGGCAGAGACAAAGTAGAAGTTGAGGCACATCTCGTCTTCTGTGCGATCGCCCCAGCGCAGCCGGTTACTCGTGGGGTTGTCGTAGGTGCATGTCATGAATGTTTTTTCGCCACGTTCCATCTCGATCGGCTGTTTAAAGAAGTAGGTCTGCTGCCAGTTGTAGTCCCAGCGTGAGATGTCGACGAGGCAACTTTTGCTGCCATCGGACTTTTGGTGCATGACCTTGTACTTGGTGCCGAACTTGTGCATATGGGGCATGAAACCCCAGACTTTGATCTTGTTGGGTACGTTGAGGGTGTGGTTGACGTCGTGGTTTGTGCTGTTGGCTGGGACGGAGAGCGCGAGCTGCACCTGAAGCGCGAGTTTCAGTTGGTGTTTCACAGGTGTCTTGGCAAATTGCAGTTGGATCTTGGATTTGTCGGGGAGTGGTCCTTTGAGGGCGTTGAGGTTGTAGTGCATCTCCAACACGATGTGTTCACCTGCTTGCATTGTCATCCCAGTGTCTTTTGGGAAGCGAATGACATCTGTTCCAGGGACCCAAACACCGATCAATTTGGACTTGGATACGGAGCCGGAGGTGAACAGCGCACCTGTTGTACAAGCCCAGTGTTTGCCTTTGCTGCTCTCAAGTTGTTGGGCGTAGCTACCGGCCACGCTGTAGATCAGGACGTGGTGGACCATACTTTTGGCGCCAGGGAAGAAGCGGAATCCAGTCAACACTTCTTCTTTGCTCAGGGCTTTTTGTGTCAGGAAGCAGTGGTAATCGTCGGGCGTCTTGCCAGAGGGGGTGTATGAGTCCTGCATACCGACCTCTGAGTCGACAGAGTCGAGTTGATCGACAGGTGGATTGTAGGGGACTTCGTCTTTGGGATCGCCTTTGACCATGCCACCTGCGACCCATTGTGTGATGGTGTCGATCTGTGCCTGTGGTAGGCGGCGTGAGTGTTCGAGCTCGTAACAATCTTTGCCATCAGGCATCCAAGGGGGCATACGTCTGTTTTTGACTGACCATTCGACGGCTTTGCCTTTGGCTTTGACCTCTTCGTAATTGGTCAGCGCGAATGGACCTGCGCCACCTTTTGTGTGACAGGATTCGCAATTTTTGCGGATGATCGGTTGGACGTGTTTGTACCACGTGACCGAAGACGTCGGAGGCTTCTCTGTGGGAGTCGTCTCATCTTGTGTGACTGGTTTTTCTGGTGGATTTGTCGTCTTGTCCGGTGGATTTGTCGTCTTATCGGGGGTCGTGTTGTTGGTGTCTTTGGTGATGTCTTTTTCGGTCTGTCCGGCGTCATTGTTGTTGTTTGTGTTGTTGTTGGAGCAGCCTGTTCCTTGTAGTGATCCGAACACAAACAGACCCAAACAGAGCGATACAAGTAGTGATGATTTCTTCAAAAATGACATAAAACACACTCCTCAAATAGGGGATAGGACGACAAGGGCGATACAAGATCGCGTCCATGCTTTTTCTTGCTTCCAATGGATGTCGAGCTTTGTACAAGGCTAGCGATAATCGACTGATTTGTCTACCTTTGGTCGCAAAAAGCATGTCTTTTTCTCGGGCTCATTGCCACCTCCCCCCTGACTGACGCGCTTTTGGGTTGCTTCTTCACCTGTTGCGCTTGGGTTGAGTGGCCACTCAACCCTACAACTTGCCCCTGTTGCTGCCGCTTTTGGGTTGAGTTGCCACTCAACCCTACAACTTGCCCCTGTTGCTGCCGCGCTCCGCTTGGCATCGTGGGCTGACTGCCCACACCCGCCTGGGGTCGTTGCCCCCAGACCCCACGATGCTCACGCATCGTCTGTTTTGCGCTCTTCGAGCGCCACACGACAAAGCACAGAGAGAGTCCTACCCACACAATCTCTTGTGTTGTGTGGGGGATTTGTTTTGGTTTTGCTTGAATGTGTATTTGAAAACAGTGTTTTGAGTTTTGTTTTGTTGGTTCGTTGCAAAAAAATGCAAAAACAATTGCAAAGAAATATGAACCGATCTATCATCCTGTCCGTAGAGCTTTTATCGGTGACGGATGCAGTGTGTGTTCATCATCTTTGTTTGGTCGTCATTTTAATGCTAAAGGAGAATGAGATGGGTCAAGGTCTGACACAAGAAGACATCCATAAGATACAACGAACTGCGTTGGAGGCTGGGTTGGATCGAAATGCCCTTCTCTCTGGTATCTCTAGGGGGTTCGTGGGCTCACTACCAACACAAAGCACCCCCAACGCACAATTGCTCACCGATCTCAACCATATGAACGACGTCGACGAACTCACCGACGGTACAAATCCCCTCCAGATCTGGCTGCAAAACGCAAAACACCTCTCTTCATCGAGAAAGGAAAGTCAGGTCTTTGAAGAGAGCCTTCGAGGGCTCACAAACCATCCCACTCCACAAAGGAACAACGCCATGCACACCGAAACCGACACAAAAATCGATCTGCCGATCTTTATCTCATACGCTCGCAAGGATAAAACTCTTGTGGAGAATCTGATGGGCGAGCTGGAGGTCCACTTTGAAGGTTCAAAGACGTTTGATTTTGGTGCGTGGAGAGACAGCGTGATCCTCGTTGGTGAAGGTTGGGATAAAGAGATCAAGGACGCTATCAATGCCAGCAAAGCGGGGATTCTCTTCTTGTCACCGGCATTTTTCACGCGGAAGTATATCAAAGAAGAGGAGCTTCCTCGTCTGTTGGATGGTCAGAAGGTCATCCTGCCTGTCCTCTTGAAACCATACACAATCCACACCGAGACTTTGGGGCTTCATCAATTTCAATACTTCTCGATGGAGACAGATAACGGGAAGAGAAAGGCATTCTCCGAATGCTCATCATCCCAGCATAAAGAGAAGTTCGTGCGTGAACTGTATGACCAAATTGAGAGACGCCTTCAAAAGGAAGTGGGGTAATAACCGATGGCCAGGAAGAAATCGTCAAAAGTGAAGAAGAAGCCCCAATCCCCCGAGCAAATCCAGGAGTGGGTCGAGAAGCTCGATGAAGAACTGTCAGGTGCGGACGTCCGTCGAATTGGTGTCATTGCCTCCAATATACAGGAGCGGGTAAAAAGTACGCCCGATGGTCAACAGCCTGACTACACAGCCGATCGACGGGAGTGTGCCCATCGTCTCTTTCCTGATAAAAACGAGGAAGACGCGGACAAGGCGCTTCGTACGATGGTCTCTCGCTTCAATAGATCGGGGGAGGATCACGACGTCTCCATCGAATACACCCAACGTGAGGATGGTTCACGTGCTTTACATGTGATGGCCCCCGATGATCTCCAACGCCGCGTTGAGAAGTTCACTGAAGACACAAGTTCTCTTCCCGATGAAGCCGATAAGTTTGAAGAGAGTCCTGGTGTTCCTGGAGATACAACGTATATCGATCACCCTCGTGAAAACCGTTTCATGTGTGTTCTTCACGCAGAGAGTGATAAAAGAAAGGCCAACACGCTCATCAAGAAGTTGAAGCCCCATCTCGATGCATCGAGACATCACAAGTTTGAGCTGTGGAGTATCAAGGATATCCTCTCGGGACAAGACCGTGTGGAGGAGATCCAAAGAAATATATCCTATGCACATATCTGCGTGCTTTTGGTGAGTTTAAACTTCCTCGGCTCGGATGAGCTGAAGGCTGCTCAACCAAAGCTTCCTGGTAAGCCGATCATTCCTGTGCTTTTTTCGGGGATCACCGAGCATACACAGCTTCCTCATCTACTCCGTGAGAGAGCGCAATTTTACAGCATTGAGGTCAAGGACGTTCCTCGCGCGTGGACTGAATGTGGTTCCAGTAAACACGATGAGTTCGTATCCGGGCTTTATGACATCATCGAAAAGCATCTCGCCATCAAGGCGTCTTCACAAGAGAAACCGTTGCGTTGTCTGTCCACAAGAGACAAGGTGGAATTTTGGTATCACCAAAAGTTACAACACGAAGATATCAAACATCTCCAACCAAGTCCTGGGTTTTGCACTTCACTTGAAAATGGCGAGTTGGACCCCGCAAAGGACATCATCCATCAGCCTGACGCACCCAGCGCACTTGAACTCCTCAACAAATGGGCCCACGATCCGACTTCTCCACACTATGCGGTTGTGCTTGGTGAGTTTGGGATTGGAAAGACGACGACACTCAAGCAATTCACCCGTTCTCTGCTCAAGATGAGAGAAGGCGCTCCTCCTAAGGAGAAGGACAAGACACCACTTCCCATCTTCTTCGATCTTCGAAAGCACATTAGCAGCATCAACGACAACGCAAAACAACCGACGCTTCCCACCCTCGAAGCCTTTCTCGATGAACTTGTTGAGCGAACGTGGGAGCATGATGGGACCGGGTTTACAGGTAAGGAGGTGCTTCGATTGGTGAGAGAGGAAGGCGCGATGATCATCTTCGATGGTCTCGATGAAAAACTTGTGCATCTCAACGAAGCGCAAGGAAATGCATTGATTCGTATGCTCTGGCAGGTGCTCCCTGTTACCTCTTTGCAGAGGCATAAAAAGCGAGCCCCTTCGACTCGTCCTGGTCGGATTCTGCTCTCATGTCGTTCACATTACTTTCCAACCATTCGCTCTATGAACACGACCTTTACAGGCGATCTTCGAGATGGTGTGAAACCCGCTGATTACTACGCCCTAATCATTCTTCCCTTTCAAGAGACACAGATCCGTGACTATCTCGCGAGCCACTTGGGTGAAGAGCACGTCGATAACGTTTTGGAGTTGTTGGCCTCTGTTCACGACCTCCGTGGTCTTGCTGAACGACCGTTGTTTTTGGAACTCATTCGAAAACAGATCCATGCATTGGAGCGGCGCAAGGCCAATGGGGAAGAGATTCGAGGGGTCACGCTTTACGAGCAGATGATCAATGATTGTTTGGCGCGGGATATTGGAAAGCACCAGATCAGGAAGGAGCACAAAAAGAAGCTCATGGAAGCGATCGCCGCTGATATGTGGCGCAGTGGGGATAAGGAATGGCGTTGGGAAAAGGTCGATGAGTGGCTGGAGTTGTATATTTGTACACATACAGTGATGTCCCAGCTTTACACACAAAATATCGAAAAGGTCTCCGAGGATTTTCGCACCGCGACAATGGTTCTTCGGCCCGATGACAGCGAACACAACTTTCGCTTTGCCCACACATCCATCCAGGAGTATTTCTTGGCTTCCTACCTTTACCGGGCGTTGGTGGATGGACGCTTGGAGGATTGGAAACTTCCCATGCCAAGCCTTGAAACCCTGGATTTCTTGGGTCAGATCTTTGAGGTCAATCCTGGGGCAAAGTGGCGTTCATCAATGGAGCAGCTCATCTCCAAACATCAGGAACAGGCGAGTCTCGCGGCATTCAAATATTGGATGCGGGCGCTTGAAAAGGATATGCCAACCCCATCACCAACACACATCGACCTTCCTGGTGAAGATCTTGAGCGTTGGCGATTTGGCACGGAGAAGCAACGTCTCTTCTTTCAAGGTGCCAACTTCAAGGGGGCGAAGCTCAGACACACACGATGGCAGAACGTGGATTTGACAGGTGCGGATCTCCGAGATGTCGATATGTTCTGTGCTGAGTTGGAGAATGTGTGTGCCTCTCAGGCTGGTGTTCAAGGGGCGAGCTTTGTGGGAAGTGTATGGCGTGATTGTGATATGACGGACGTGGAGACGACTTCGCAGGCATGGTGGGATGCCGAGTGGATCCGTGGCGAGCCTCCAATCGCCTTACAAAAAGAGGAGGCTTTTGGAGATGTGTGGTTGCAGGACTCCTCTACACCTGGGATTCTACATCCATCCTTCCGTAAACAAGGGCACAATGGTCCGGTAAATGGATGTTCATGGAGTCCAGATGGAAAATTTGTCCTTTCTGCTTCGTGGGACAAGACGCTGAAAATCTGGGATGCTGATTCGGGGAAGGAACTTCAAACCCTCACAGGGCATAGTAGTTGGGTAAATGGATGCTCATGGAGTCCTGATGGAAAGCGGATCCTCTCTGCTTCTGATGACGAGACGCTGAAAATCTGGGATGCTGATTCGGGGAAGGAATTTCAAACCCTCACAGAACATGGTGATTCGGTGCTTGGATGCTCGTGGAGTCCTGATGGAAGATTCATCCTCTCTGCTTCTGGTGACAATACGCTGAAAATCTGGGATGCTGATTCGGGGAAGGAACTTCAAACCCTCACAGGACATG
>MDTC01256043.1_pt1 | contig 47947 bp, 62 predicted proteins | sample 811181 | NCBI WGS metagenome assembly MDTC01 (sample SAMN05326644, study PRJNA326480) | marine metagenome | isolation source: seawater | place: Pacific Ocean: North | collected 2011 | reverse complement strand
TTTTGCTAAAAAACTTAATTAAAAAAAATAAAAAAAGAAAAATTAACAAAAAAATATAAAAAAAATATAAATTTAAACTAAAAATTTATTTAAAAACTTAATTTGCGAAAAACTTAAATTAAAAACTTAATTAAAAACTTAATTTGCGAAAACTTTATAAAATTATTTAGTTAAATTTATAATATATATTTTTATATACATATATCATAATAAATTTTGTTTTATATAGTAATTATAATGAGAGCAAAAATTTTTTTCTCAATAAATTTTAATTAATATTTTATCGGAGCTTTGCTCCTAGGTCCTCCGGACCGATAAAATATTACTTTACTCAGTTTCTATTAACATTTCAACTGAATTATTAGAATTATCCCCTGATAGTGCCTTTTTTCTCTCTATACATCCTCTCATATGTGCTGATCTTGATTGTTGATTTTTTCCTACAAACCCACAATATTCACAAACAAATTTATTTGATGATGAAGAATATTTTGATGTCAAATAATTTTCAAGCGAAGGCAAGTTAAAATTTTCTATATCTTTTACTAAAATTTGAACTAAATCTTTTGCTTTCTTTATCGTTGACGCCTTTCTTGTAATAAATGTTTGATACTCTGCATTTATATAGTCTGTTATTTCTTTTGATATTGTATTTGTTTCCATTTCATTTTTACTCTCTTGTTCAAAATCTTTTAACATTAAACTAAAAGAATCAACTATATCGACCGCTATTTTTATCTTTTCTATTTCATTATTTACATCATGCACATAAACTAACACAAATCCATTATGTATATTAATTTCAAAATTCTCTTTTGTACATATTGCCCCATTTTGAGAGAGAAATATACCACTACACTTTTGAACATCTATATCTCTAATAAATTTTGTTACTTCTGATTGAACTACTGGTCTTGTCCAATCCTTATTTTCTACTAAAATTTTGGGTTTATTATGTCTTATTAACATTATATCACCCGTTTCTTTTGTTTGTCCTACTGAATTTATTTCTGCTTTTGGAAATAATGTTGATAAACTATTATATAATAAATTCTCGGAAATTTGTCCTTTCTTACTTGAATTTTCAAATTTATTAAACAAATTATCTAATTTTTCATTTTGTCTAGAGAGAACATCTTTATTATTATTTGTTATTTCATTAATTCCAGAAAATTTGTTATCTAATAGATTATCAAATTTTCCACATACAGCATCTAGTAAGTGTGTTTGTTGTTCTTTTAATTTTGTCTGTAATCTAGGTTCTAAGTTTTCATTCAAACATACAGACATAATCATCTTCATATCATCTTTTAATCCTTTCTTTATTTCTCCTATTTGATTTGATATATGTAATTGATTATCATTACGCAATGATTTTATATTATCTAAAATTTCAACAACTGTTGTATTTGTTAATGTTTTATTTGTATGTTCTTGGAGCATCTCCATCATATCAATAAATTTTAAAATTGTTAGCTCAATGTCCATATCAGGTCTTTGCTCAAAAAATGTTATAATTTTCTTATTAGTTATTTCTAAAACCATTTTATTTTATTTACTTTATATCTTTAAATATTTTAGCAAATTAAATATTTGATTAAAAACTTAATTTGCAAAGAAGAAGAAGAATATATATATTATATCATAAATTATTTTTCTTTTTAAAATTACTAATAGCTAATTTAACAGCATCTTCAGCTAACATAGAACAATGTAATTTAACTGGGGGCAAATTTAAATGTTTTGCTATTTCACTGTTTTTTATTTTTAATGCATTTTCTATATTCATTTGTTTTATAAATTCTGTACTATATGATGAACTTGCTATGGCACTTCCGCAGCCAAATGTTTTAAAACAGCTATCTTCTATTATCATAGTTTCAGGATTAACTTTAATTTGTAATTTCATAACATCACCACATGCAGGCGCCCCTACTATAGCTGTACCAACGTTAGCATCATTTTTATTAAATGAACCTACATTCTTCGGATTTTCAAAATGATTTACAATATTTTTGTGATATAATCTGCTTTTAGGTACAACATTATTAATTTTCACTATTTTATTTAAAGTAGTAAACATATTATTTATATTATTATATTATTATTATCTTATTTTATTATTCTATAAAATATATTATTGATTTTTTATTGACATATTTACTAAACTATTTTCTAATCGCTCTATCTCTAAAAATAATTCTTCTATTGTATCTTTTAAGTATTCAATATAATAACATATATTATCATAATCATTTAACATTATTTTAACAATACTTTCAACTCTTAATACTTCTCTCTCTTGATTAGCCATTTCTATTATTTCATCTACTTGATTTTTTGTTAATCTTACTTTTTTTTGTGATAAAGTTTTTTTTTTACCAAAAATACTTTTTATCTTTTTTACTATACTATTCAATTTATATATAACTAATTCTATTATTAATTATGCAAATATTTTATTTGCATAATTATATTAATTTATTAAACGACATCGACGAGATTTGAACTCGCGCGTGCGAAGCACAACAGATTTCAAGTCTGTCCCCTTAACCACTCGGGCACGATGTCATTTACTATACATATTAATAACCATTTAAATTATTTTTAATTAAATATTAATAAAAATTTTTGTATAATAAATAATATTAGTAAATAGTATAATACATGTCAAAAAAAGATAATCCCTCCTACCGCTCTGATGCTCGTCATCAGCTACATCATAATTTAGAACAAGCACGCGAACAACATTTAGCGTCTCTTAATCCTGAAATAGCCCCAGAAACTCCAGTGCCATCTGCTCCTACAATTAATACAGTTTTACAACCAAATGTTATTGATAACCCCCCCCCCCTCCCCCCTCCCTCAACAATTAAAGACAACTAAATAATACCGTATCATATATCTAGTCCCTCTACACTATATTATAACAATTTATAATACTTTCATCTTACACAAAAAATATTATCTTAATTTTATTCTCTTTAAAACTATGTTAAATATAAATATAAATATAATTTTATATATATATTTATACTAATATGAATATCAATATGGATATAGATATTGATATGAATGAAATAAAAAAAAATTTTGAAGAAAAGGGATATGTTGTTATCCCAAATATTATTACTAATGAAGAAATTATTGAATATATCAATGAATTTAATAAATGGATGGACTCTATTCCAAATTCTGATTACTTACACAGTATTATCCACTATCATGGAATTTTTAAGTATTTTCAAGTTGGTCATCAACGGTTTGCTTGGTTAATGAGAACTAACGAAAAAATAATTAATGTTTTTAAAGGATTATGGGATACTGATGAACTTGTTGTTTCTTTTGATGGATGTTGTTACTATCCAAGTAATTCAAATAATCTATCCTCTTATTGGATTCATAGTGATCAATCTCCTTTAAAAAAAAATCTTTGTTGTATTCAATCTTTTATTAGTTTAACTTCTAATAAAGAAAAAACATTTCTTGTTTATGAAGGTAGTCATAAACTACACGAACATCATACTAATACATATAATATTCAAAGTAATAGCGATTGGTATCCAATAAATCAAGATTATGTTAAAAATATAGAACATACAAAAAAAATTTTACATGTTGAAGCTGGCTCTTTAGTTTTATGGGATTCTCGTACATTTCATCAAAATACTTGTGCTAACCCTAATTCAAAAGAAGAACGACTTGTACAATATCTATGCTATTTACCCAAAAACAATAAAAATAATACTACAGAAATGACTGAATTCAGAATGGCATGTTTTAATAATCTAAGAACTACAAATCACTACCCATATCCTATTTCTTGTGTGCCTTTACAACCAAATGCTTATAATTACTATAATGATGAAAATATTAATATTGATTATTCAAAAATAAAAAAACCTTACTTAAATGATTTATTAGATAAAATATATAAATTATTATAACAAAATTGAAATAAGAATAAATTACTTATTAATAATAATAATTTATGGAAGATATTGCTATATGTATTACTGCTGGAGAACAATCTGAAAATCATGTTGGTATGCAAATTAATGGAAATGGATTAGCTAAATCTGGATTTACAATAGATGATTTATTATTATTTAAAACTACTCTTGAAGAAAAAAAAATTAATTGTGAATACTATAGACTAGATTCAGTATTAGAAGATAAAAATCATTTAAATGCTGCTGCCCTTCTAATTATTCGTAATGGAGTTGATTATATAATTAATGATAATAGTAAATCTATGTTAAAGGAACAAGTTAATTATGAATGGGATAAAAAATATTGGGATACTAGAAGATCTAAGGTTTTAAATAAACATGCTAGATATAATGTCTGTTATAGCAATTATAAGCAAGAACCAGATTATGAAAATAAAAAAGGCACTATTATATGTTTAGATGACGTTCCTATTTTAAATAAATGGCTTACTACATTACCTATTATTTTTGGAGAGAAAGCAAAAAATCTCCAAGTTGAAGGAAATCTATATTACAATTCAAATAAATGTGGTATTGGATTTCATGGTGATTCTGAAAGAAAAAAAGTAATAGCATGTTCATTGGGTAAATCCCGACCAATACATTGGCAATGGTATTTACAATCTAAACCTATTGGCGAAAGAATTAAATTTGAATTAAACAATGGCGATATGTATATTATGAGCGAGAAAACTACTGGTTATGATTGGAAAAAAAGAAATATTAAAACCTTAAGACATGCTGCCGGTGAAAAGTATACTAAATAATTAATATTTAAACTCTAAAAACTGTTGATTCTGGTTGTATTTTTAATGTTATTACTTGATTAAATATATTTATTTTTACATCTTCTAAAACATTTTTTACTATTCCAACAACTGTTGTAAATATATTATTGTATATTTTTTTTTCTATATAATCGGGTAGTATATTACTATTAATTGAATCATTTTTTAACATATCATCAACCATTGAATTTATCGATTCTCTCATACTTTCTTCAAAATTATCAATTGAATTCTTATCACTTATATTTTTATCAATTTGATTATTTATTTTTTCCTCTAATTTTAATAATTTATTTGTTAATTCTAAATTTTTTTTCTTTAAATCTATATTCTCATCTCTTATATTATTAAGATTTTCTATTGGTATATACGATAATATGTTTCCCATTTATATATTAATAATAATAATATAAATTTTACAAAAATTTATATTATTTTAAATTGAAACGTATTACATATATTATATATATCTAATATTATGTTATTAAATAGCTCAGTAATTAAATTTACAAAATACATAAAAAAATCTGTAACTGATGACTATGATATTAATTTTGTTTTTAATAATAGCCATATTGTTAATCTTCATTGTTTAGTTTCAAGTATTGAACCAAAATGTTCAATTGAAAAATTTATATACAATATATTTAAATCTAGTATAATTAATAAAATACATTATGATGGAATAATTATTATATTTATAAATATTTTAAATAAAATAAAATATAAAGGTGTCTATTTTAATAAGTTAACGTGTCATAGATTAACTTTTATTTTACTGCTACTATCATGTAAAGTTTATGATGATTGTCATTATGATAATAGTTCTTGGTCACAGATTACTAGGTTGTCATTAGATGAAATTAATAAAATGGAAATTACTATTTTAAAACTATTGAATTTTAATTTATCTCTTATTATATCTGATGAAACAATTTCTGCGATTGCTAAAACTGTATATCATAACTAGTTTGGCATTATTTGATTTCCATACAAATATACTTCATTACATAGTTTTTTTACTATTTTTTCTTCTCTTTTATCTTTTGATAGATCAGCTGTACATTTATTTATTAATAATAAATATTCTTCTTGTTTTTTAGGTTTATCTTCCCAATCTGGATACGCATCTGTCCACTGTTTTAAGCCTTTTTGTTGTAAATGATTAACTTTTCGAAACGCCTGTTTTATTTTTATATTATCTTTATCCTTTTTCCAATGTGGTTTTCCACCATATTCATCATTTTCTTCGCCATCACATTTTATATATACAGTTTCTCTTTTTATATCAGTACAATGTATTGGTCTCTCATGGAGAGAAAGTTTATTTATATTTTCTATAAATATATTTGATACCCCCTCAACCAATCCCTTATTTTTTGTTATTATTAAATTATCTAATGTTATTCGTATTTTATCTATAAATTCATTCATTGTTAATGCATCCTTACATTCTTCATTTAAAAATACATTAATGTTAAATTTTTGCTTATTATTACTATTATTATTATTCCCTACCTTTGGTATCAATTCACTTATTTGATTCCTTAATTGTTTATTTTCATTTACTAATGAATCACGCAATTCTTTATTATCTTTTATCATTGTCATGAACATTGCTTTGTAATCTATATCATCATTATCATTTTTTATTAAAATATCTGATTCTTTTTTTTGATACGTACAAACCTTTTTATGTCTATAATATCCACTATCAAATTTATATATTTTACCACATTCGCATATCCAATCATTTTTTGGAACTTTGTTACTACCATTTACTATCATTTTATGTTTATTGGTTGATAAATGTCTGTCGTATTGACTTTTTCGTGACGTGTAAAAATCACACTTTTCACAAGAAAATTTTAAGGAACTTTTTGGAACTTTTGGAACTATCATTTCTACCATTATATGATAGTAGAAAAAGTTCCTAAATATTTTAACAAAAAAGATTTTTTTTATCAGTAACGCTTTTTTTTGTTCTACATTATTTTTTTACTCGGTTACAATGTAAAAACTTAAAAATACGTTTTTTTTGTTATTTTTTAATTCTCAATTTCATATTTAAAAAAAGGACATTCTTTGGATGTCCATTTTTTTATTTTCGATTTCTAAATTAGAAAAAAATCGATTACTAATATTTTTCTCCATCTCCATCACCATTATCATAAGAATATTAAATTAATTAATACTTGAAAAAATAAACTTTTTGTCTTTTATTATAGTATCATTTACAGTAATATTATAAACAGTAATATTATAAACAATAATATTTTTATATAGAAATTTAAAATTTTTTTATTATATATTATAATAAACTTAATGGAACAACCTTATGCTATTGATGGTATATATTATGCATTTTCAGATGAAACATATAATAAAAATAAGCGAAGTAATAATTCACACTATGAAAATAATGAAAAAAAAAAATCTTATAAAGAAATAAATTATAAAAACTATTATAATTTAGGTAAAAGAATAAATCAAACTTATAAAAATAATACTATTAGTGAAATAAATAATAGTATTAAAAGACAAAAATATTTATAATTGTGTAATATTTGTTCGGGTCCTTGTCACACCATTAATTACTTCGGTAATTGTTTCTATTTTTTTACCGTTAACTATTTGAGTAGTTACTGATGATCTATTAATTGTAGTCGGTCCTCTTTGAATATTTACCTGTATTCCTCTTCCAATTCCTGCTATATTCTGCATTGGAACTAAATTAGGAAATATTGTTGTTCCACTACCTATATTTACAAAACCACCACCAGTAGTATTGCTGAAAATTTGAGCAAATAATTCATTAGGATTAATAAATTCATAATTCTCACCTTTACTAACATTATTTTCTTGTATATTACTTTTTCCTGTTAATACTTGATAAGCATTTGATATTTCTTTAAATTTTTCCGCTGCTTCAGGTTCTTTATTTCTATCTGGATGATATTGTAATGCTAATTTTTTGTAAGCTTTTTTGATGTCATCTTCACTTGCCCCATCGTTTAATTTAAGTATTTCAAAATATTTTTTTAACATAATTACTATATTATATAATTATTATACATTTAAATAATAATAGGTATTTAATTATAAATATTATTATTTTTTAAAATAATAATATTTATTAATATTAGTATGGAATCTTCAGATAAAATACAATCAATATATAACAATAACAACAATAACAAGATAGTTTCAAACGATTTTATAATTTTTTGTAGATGCTGTAAAAATATTACTCTTATTTCTACAGATACTAACAAATTTATTATTAATATGAATCCGACACTTAAATCTAAGTGTCAAAAATCTATTCAAGAAATAGTTTCACAATCCAAATGAATTATTTTTTTTTTAATTCAAAATTAAAAGCAATTACATTATTTTGATTTTTTTCGTTATATTTTTTCAATTTTTCCTTAATTAAAGTTTTATTAATACCATCAGCTACTGCATATCTATTTCCAATACCTCCAACTTGATTAGCAAAACTAACATTAAAAAGTCCTTTTGTATATCCATTTGCGTGTCCGCTTTTACCTAAAGCATGATGCCATGTTGAAGCAGGTCTAGAACCTGGTAAACCTGCTTTTTTATTACCACCTAAATTGTTTGTTCTATTTATTATCGTATCTTTGTGTATATGATTGACAGTCATTATAATATATAGCAACATTATAAAATAAAATAAAATAATTATTTTAATATTGATATAATTGGTCTATTATAAACGTACAAGACCAATCATGTCCATGTAAATTTACAATATTATTATTATCATCTAATAATTTAATTTTTAATCTCTCAATTGTTACTGGCCCAAAATATTTTCTTTCATGTATCATGTCTAAATTTAAATTCGAATTATTAATAGCCCTTAAAGTACTATCATTATTTGGTAAATGGATTATTGATAAAACACTTGAATTAGATTTTGCTTGATACCTATTTTTTGTTGCTTTTCTATCAATCAAAATACGATTTGCTGCATATAGCTGATTTTGTGTTAGTTTTCGAGGAAATGATGGAACATAAATATTAGTATTATTAGAAATATCTAAACATTTATTTGATGATTCATCTCTACCTATTTTATTTATATATTTTGGTAATGATAATTTATTTTCTACAATCTCGATGTTAACATTTCCATTACTTGATTGATTATAATTAAAATCATCTACTATTAGGGTAAAGTATTGCGGCCCCAATACATTGACAAATGTTTGTCCTCTTACTCTTCCTGGTTCATTATTTATATCGCGACTAACATCATTTAATGACAAATCAAATGTTATTCTCCATTCTTCTGGCTCTTTAGTTTTATCATCTTGATTAAATGTATATCTAAATCCTAAATAGTATCCTAAATTATTTGTATATGTTAAATTACTAGATAACCCAGATAAACTATTTGATAATCTAAAATTTTTATCATAAAATACAATGCTATATGAAAAATCTGATGTTGTAAATTCTACTATATTTTCATTTGTTTGTACTTGATTTAGTGAAATATCTAGATTAGTTACATCAAGTGTTTCTCGTAATGTTCTATTAACTTCATTACATAATTGACTAACAGTATAATTCCCATCTTCTATTTTTACTTGTAAACCTTCCGGATCAGAAATTTTGCTAGTGTTAGGATGATAAATTCTAAAGAATGTATTTTCTAAATATTTATCATATACATACCAAGTTTTTGGTATATATATTGAATTTAATTTTAGTTTAACTACATTCTGTAGTTTTTCTGATAAATTCGCCGAAAAATTAGTAGATGATGTTATATCTCCTGGGTCAGACGAATATGGTAATATATTTGCTCTATATTTACTATCTATTGTTATTATTTTTGTTGTTGTTTGTATTAATGTTGGATTTAGTGAATCTTGTGCTACCTGTAACGGTATTGTATTATTTATACCAAGTTGTTCTCTTTGCATAATAGGAATACTTCCACTATCTAGAATTTGTATTTTATTTGTACGATCTGTTATTTTACTATTTTGATTTTTATTTTTTTGTTTTAAATATTGATTTCTATACCAATATTCACTTTGTTCTTCATTTTTATCATCACTCTCATTATTTTCTTCTTTATTATTTTCCTCATCATAATCTTTATTAGCGTCATCTATATCTTCTTCATCGTCATCTTGTTCATCATCTCTATCATTATCTCTATAGTCATCTTCATTGTCATCATCATCGTCATCTTCGTTACTACTATTATAATCAAAATTTTCTTCGGATTGATTATTTAATAATTTTTTTTTTGTATTTAAAAAAAAATTTATATATTCTTCTTTATTTTCCTGAGAATATTTTTTTATAATTTTATTTAATCTCTCTTCTATCTCTAACTCTGTTGAATTATTATTTAAACCTATTATTTCTAATAATTCGTTTTTATTATAATTATTTATATTTGTGTCAATATTGGATTCCATTAAAATATCAATATATTCTTTTGTTATATTTATTTTAATTTAAAATTATAAAAATTGATAAAATAAAAATATTAAAATATTAGCTTTATCTAAATAATGGATTGTCCAATCTGTTGTGATAAATATAATCTTTCAAATAAAAAAGTTGTTACATGTGATTATAGTGATTGTGAATTTTCATGTTGTAAAACATGTACACGGACATATTTACTTTCTACAACAGCAGATCCACATTGTATGAAGTGTAAAAAACCTTGGAATGATAAATTTATTGTAAAAAATTTAAATCGTAGTTTTTGTGAGAAAGAATATAAAAATCATAGAAAAAATTTACTTCTTGAACGAGAAATTAGCAAATTACCAGAAACTATGAATGCTGCAGAAAAACAAAAAAAAATTGACATTCAAGTAAAAATATCTAAAGAAATTAGAGAGAAAATATTAAAAATTAATAATGAATTAAGAAAACTTAAATTAGAAAGCGTAGCGTGTCATAATACGATTCATAATATAAGAAATGGTACCGATAAATCTAATACTTCAGAAAAACGCAAATTTATTATGGCATGTCCAAATAATAATTGTCGCGGTTACTTATCTTCACAATATAAATGTGATTTATGTGAATTATTTACATGCCCGCATTGTCTAGAAATAATTGGATATAATAAAAATGATATTCATACTTGTAATCCTGATAATATTGCAAGTGCTGAATTTATTAAAAAAGATACCAAACCATGCCCACAATGCGGTGTTAGAATTCATAAAATAAGTGGTTGTAACCAAATGTGGTGTACCGAATGTAAAATTGCATTTGATTATAATACATTAAAGATTGATAATGGTGTAGTTCATAACCCACATTATTATCAACATCTTGCACAACAAAACAATGGTCAAGCACCAAGAAACCCTCAAGATGTGTTATGTGGTGGTCTTTGCAGTGTAAGAGATTTGCATAATACTATCTATTCAAAATTAAAAATTTATATACTTGATCCTAGTGAATTACAGAGTAGATATATATATATTAGTAACATGCATCGTACAATTAGTCATATTACAAATTATGAATTACCAAATGCTCGTAGACAGGTCAGAAATCTTTTGGACACAGAAGAATTAAGAGTTTCTTATATACTTGGTAAAAAAGATGACAAAGATTTTGACAAACAACAGTTTTCTACACTAATATATAAGAGAGATATCCAAAGAAAAAAATTTAATGAATTACTTCATATATATGAGCTACTAAGTGTTGTTGGTATTGAAAACTTTAATTTATTTAAAACATATACTTCTAATGATTATTACACAATGATGAATAATAAAAATAAAGAATTTGATAATCTTAGAATATATTGTAATGAAGAGTTTTCAAAAATTAGTATTGCATATAATCATAAAGCAATATTTATAGATGATTGCTGGGGATTACTATTTAAAAAATATAAAATTAATAATTTGTAAATCTTAAATAGTAAGAAAATATAATTTTCTAGGTTAAACATAAATTATTTGAATTATTTGTAAATTCACTAATTATAAATAGTAAATATTCTCTATTTATATCATATGATACTTGAGTTATACCTTGTCCGCGTTTAAGATGTGATTTAGATTTAAATAATTTATTTTCCATTTTTTCCAATTTTTCTTTTTCTTTTATTGATTCTCTTGATATTCGTTGTTTACCTCTATATGTATATCTATTATAGTTTTTTTCTTCGTAAATTGAATACTTTTTATCGGTGTAAACTTTATTAATAATTTTACCAATTCCCATGATTTTATTAATTTCATTATTCATTTCTATAACATAAATATTTATCATTAATGGAATTTCATCTTTTATATGAATTGGAGAATTATAAATACACCCATCAAATGAATTTCTTTCTCTCCATCTACAATTTTCATTCCATGTTAAATTATTGAATCTTGTTACCATTACTTGAATCATTTCATTCTATTTTTTCTTTTGCAAGTTTAATTTTATTCAATTTTTATACATTAATATTAAAATAATTATTTACTGTATCATCATTTATTTCTTCTGGAAAATCTTCTATATTTGTTATATCAGGAATTAGTTCAAATGCATACTTTTCTAAATACTTCATACGATATCTTGTTGCATCAAATACCTTTAAAACTAATCTAGTTGAGAGAAACTTTGATAATTTATCAAGGTCATTAACATTATCTTTATAAATAATATAGTTATCACGATTAGATATACCATATATACCTGATGAATCCAAATATGGTAATCCATACATTTTATTTGCTAATACTAATTTTTCTTTATTAAATCCATATAATGGTACATTGCTGTAATTAATTACTATTTTTGGTTTCATATATCCATCTTTAGATAATAAAGTAGTTGTTATGTTTGGAAATGGTGTCTCTTTACTCTCAAAATTAGAAATAATTGTTTTTTTTGGTGGTAAATTAGTTTTTATTACTTTTATATAGTTATTATTTTTACAATATTTTTGTAGAGTATTTACAATCTTTATATTGCAAACAGGTATTGGAATATCTTTTTTTAAATAATAGTCAACGTATTTATCAATATATCTGTCATAAATATTTATTATTTTATCACTTTTACTTTTAGTCAATAAAAAATAACAGCTAGGTGTTTGTGCATTACCTTTAAATATCTTATTTGTATCACTATTTGAAAAACAATTTAGATTCTTTATATTAAATTGTGTTAAAAAATAATATATCTTCTCTCTATCAGGCTTTAACCATATTGATGGTATAAACATACATAACATACCACTATTATTTTTTAATAATTCTACACTTTTACTTACAAATGAAAACCATAATGTTTTTCCATCATTTTTTTTATCTAATTCATTATTTGTTGGCACTTTTTTTACACCATTTGTGTTAAATGGAGGATTACCAACTATAACATCAAATTTGTTGGGTATTTTATTTTTTGTTTGCGTTGAATAATTTAAAAAGTCCCCTTCATATATATTTGACTCTTCGCCAAATAAATTTTTTAATTTTAAACAGTTTTCATATTGTATTTCTACCATATAAATCATATTTTTTATAATATGATTTTTTCTCTCTTCTATATCTTGAATCTCTATCTCAAGATTCTTTAATAATTTAAAGTATAAAATTATCGAAAAATTACCTGTACCCGCACCAGGGTCTAGCCATGTTAAATTTGGATTTTTAAAAGTATCTTCTGGTATTACATCTAATATTTTACTTGTAAATGAAAATGGAGTAAAAACTTCTCCATATAATTCTTTGTTTTCCTTTTTGCAAATTTCTTCTTTTACGTCTTCTAATTTATAATTTTTAATCATAAATTTACATAATAAAATACTTTTTCATTTCTTTTGTATTTAGTTCTTTTTTTTTGGTTCTAAATTTTAAGTTATTTATATTTTTAAAATTGAAAAATAAAATGTAAAAAAAATATGTCATAAAAGTAATGCAAACAAACACAGGAATGAATACAAATTATTCTTTATCCTCTGAAAATACTAATAAATTTAATATTGATCAATCACTCTCTATTTATATTCCTTTTATCTATCCGGAACATGCAAATGCGAGTTATATTAAGAATATATTTCTAAATCTAAATATTGCACTTGTTAAACGTGTAGATTTCCAGAGGATAAATAATAATATTGTAGCATTTGTACATATGGATTGTTGGTTTGAAAATGTATGTGTTCATAATTTACAAAAAAAAATTCTAGATTATGCATTTAATAATAGTAATATTGAACCTAGAATTGTACATGACGATCCACAATACTGGGTTCTAAAACAAAATAATAAACCTAATTTATATAATTTTCAAGATAGATTATTTAATCTTGAAAAAGATATTTTGGAAAATAATAGATTACTAAGTCATAGAATTAATAACCTTGAACAATACAATTTAACTCTTCAAAAAAATATTCAAAATATGCAATTATGGATTGCTAATAATCACTCTAACATTAATAATCTATCCCGTAATATTGTTCAAGCTACTCCTGTATCTAATTATCATGAAAATACAAGAAATAATCAATGGAGTGAACGACTAAGAAAACGGAATCTTCATCTTAATTATAATGAAAACAGTTTCGACCGTTTCTAATTTAAAAAATACTTAAATAGAAAAAAAATTGATATACTTTTATTTTTTTTCATCTTTTTAATGGAAAAAAATGACTCTTCGTTGTCAATGTAGAAATGTTAGTAATCAACTAATTTGTAAAAATAAATCTAATGACATCTTTTATTTAAATAATAAAAGATGTTGCAATATTCATATGAACTTCTACACAAAAAAATATGCTACTCTTATACAAAGTTGTTATCGAGGTTATAGAAAACGAAAATATTTAAATAATATTTATATTAATTTGCCATATGATATTCAAAATCGTATACTATATTTTACAAGATTAGATTTTTACTTAAATAAATTAAATATTAAATTACAACTTTTAGTTACAAATAAAATAGATAATTATATTCGAGAATTTAATCATAATTACAATATCGATAGAAATATTAATTTCACGTTGTTAAATTATCTTACTTCAAACAAGAAAAATATAATCCACATTTATACTCTATATATAAAGTATAAATGTATTCTAGATCAACGTTTTAATAATATATTAAAAAATAACTTAAATTATATTCACGGAATAATTCAAGTCTACGAATATAAATTATTTAATGCTTATACTAGTAATATATTTGATTTAACTTGTGTATTATATAATAGATTAAAAAATATTTTATCATAGGTATTATTTTTAATCAGAATAATAGTTTGTACTATCTGAATTATCGCTATCACTTATATCTTCTATAACTAGTTGATTTTCCAAATCAATTATGCTATCATAATCTTTTTCTGTAAATGTATTAAATATTTTTTTATATTTTTTATTTTTTATTGTCCAGTGTGAAACATTTTTATGACCAAATTTTCCAATAAAAGTTTTATATTTTGTCATCTCTATAATTAAACTAATTAATTCATCTGGAAGAAAATTCTTTAAATTTTCATAGATAATTTTCTTGAAAGCCTCAAATTGGTTTTGATTAAATAAACATATTACATCTTTTGGTTTAATTAATTTTTTTGAAAAAGGACACCGATTTATATAAGTAGCATACTTAATAACTACCATTTAATAAATTATAGTTATTAAAGAAAAAATATCAATTTTATTATCAAAAATAGAATACTTTATTTTAATTAATTTTTTTTATTATTTATTCATATAAATGGATAAAAAATATAAAAAACTGCCTAGAGAAGATATTTCAAAAGAAATACCGCCAACTGTTTTTAAACCTATCAAAAAATCTCAAAAAATACATGATGAAAAAGTTATTGAAAAAAAAAAATATTTAGATGAACTATTTTCAGAGACATGGAAAAAAGAGTATTTTGAAAAAGATAATACTAGGTAATTTTATTAAAATTAATTTTAAATGATATCACATATATATAATAAGTATGCCAAAAAATATAACTTTAAAAAAAAAATTTAAATTAAAATTAGTAGAATCATTACCCGAAAAATTGAATATAAAAACTTCTCAAAACATATCACAAATGCAAGATAAAAGTATGATATATAATCAAGATTTAATTAATGTTTTAGGTAAACTTAAAGATATTATGATAACTAAGGGTGAACCATTCAGAGCAAAAGCATATCAAAAAGCACAAGAGACGGTAATGACTTTTCCTGAAAATATAACTGACCCGGTGACACAGTTAAAAGGTAAACCTGGTATAGGTGAGACGATTCTTACAAAATTCAAAGAATTTACTGAAACCGGGACTATTAGTATTCTTGAAAAGGAAAAAAATAATCCAATTAATCTATTTACAAAAATATATGGTGTTGGTCCAAAAAAAGCTCAAGAATTAGTTGCTAGTGGTATTAATACTATATCAGAACTAGAAAATCATCCAGAAAAATTAAATGATATTCAGAAAGTAGGATTAAAACATTATAATGATATTAATGTTCGTATTCCACGTAATGAAATAGATGATTTCTATATTAAACTTGGTAATATATTCGAAGAATTAGGAGATTCTAAATCAACATTTGATGTTGTAGGAAGCTATCGTAGAGGAGCCATAGATTCTGGAGATATTGATGTAATAATTACAAATGAGAATGATGATAATTCTATATTTAATACAGTTCTTGATATATTGATTGATGACGGAACTATAATTGAAGTTTTATCTCGTGGAAAAGTAAAGAGTCTTGTTATTGGAAAAATATATCCAGATAAGAAAAGTAGTATATCTAGAAGAATTGATTTCTTATATTCACCACCTCAAGAATATCCTTTTGCTATACTTTATTTTACAGGAAGTATGACATTTAATACATTAATGCGTCAACGTGCACTTCATCTTGGTTATACTTTAAATGAACATGGTATTTCATACATGAAAAATGGCATTAAAGGAAAAAAAGTTGAAGAAAAATTTACAGATGAAAAATCAATATTTGACTTTCTCGGTATGAAATATAAAAAACCAGAGGAAAGGATTGATGGACGGTCGATTCAACTACAGGAAATGGCATATACAACTGTTTCTGAAAAAAAAAAGATAAGTGAAGATGATAAATCAATATTAGATTCTAAAAATATTACATCAGGAACATTACATAATAAAACTATAAAAAAACAAAAAACTACATCTACTGAAGAATATATTGATAAATTTAAAAAAGAAGGAATTTCAGCTCTTATAATGATGAGTGAACCTGAAATAAATAAATTAATTAAAGATGCTAATAATGCTTATTACTGTGATGAAAAACCAGTTTTAACTGATAATTTATATGATATTTTAATTCAATATACATTAGATAAATATCCTGAAAATACTGTTGCAAAACAAGGACATACATCTTGTGATATTACAGTTGAAAAAAATAAAGTAAAATTACCATATGAATTATGGTCTATGGATAAAATTAAACCGACATCAGACGCAGTTAGTAAATGGAGTAATAAATATAAAGGACCTTATGTTATTTCTTGTAAATTGGATGGTATTAGTGCATTATATGTTTCAGGTGAAAACTCTAAACAAGCAAAACTATATACAAGAGGTAACGGAATTTATGGACAAGATATTAGTCATTTAATTCCATATTTAATTAGAAACAAGTATGATTTCGAAACTGTATTTGCGATTCGTGGAGAGATTATAATTAAAAAAAATATATTTAATACAAAATACATTGATAAATTCTCTAATCCACGTAATTTTGTTGCTGGTATTGTTAATAAAAAAACTGTAAATCCTGAAATGTTAGCTGATATAGATTTTGTTCCATATGAAGTTATCAATCCACAATTAAAACCATCTCAACAAATTAAATTTCTGTTAGATGAATGGATTTCACCACCAGTTAACTTTGTTATTATGAGTAAGATTTCTAATGAAAATTTATCTGAATTATTACTTAAATGGCGTAAAGAATATGATTATGAAATCGATGGAGTTATTGTTGTTGATGATAAAATTTATCCCAGACCAAAAAAAAATCCAGATTATGCATTCGCTTTTAAAATGGTTATTTCAGACCAAGTTATGGAAGCAAAAGTAGTAGATGTAATATGGACCCCAAGCAAAGATGGTTATTTAAAACCACGTGTTAGAATTGAACCAATTGTAATAGGTGGTGCAAAAATAGAATATGCTACTGGATTTAATGCAAAATTTATTAAGGATAATAATATTGGTGTAGGCGCTCTTATAAGTATTATGAGAAGTGGAGATGTAATTCCACACATTATATCGGTAGTTGTACCTGCTGAAAATCCAATGATGCCAGATTTACCTTTTAAATGGAACGAAACAGGTGTTGATATAATTCTTGATGATCCAGAAAAAGATTCAACTGTTATTGAAAAAAATATAACAGGTTTCTTTAAGGGTATTGGTGTTGATGGATTAGGTTCTGGTAATGTAAAGCGAATTATTGATGCTGGATTTAACACTGTTCCAAAAATTATTGCTATGAATAAGTCTGATTATCTAACTGTTGATGGTTTTAAAGATAAGTTAGCTACTAAAATAATGAATTCCATAAAAGAAAAGATTGATAGTTCTACATTAGTTGAACTTATGTCTGCTTCTAATATTTTTGGAAGAGGATTTGGCGAAAAACGTTTTACATCAATTCTTAAGATGTACCCAGATATACTTACATCTAATATTGATGATTCTGAAAAAATTAATATGGTCACTAAAATTGATGGTATTGCTGATAAGACAGCACAACATTTTGTAGAGAATATTCCAAATTTTATTACTTTTATGAATGATTCTGGATTACAATCATTTTTACATAATAGCGAACAATATTCTAAAATAGATGATAATAAAGTTGAGAATTATGAAAATCATCCATTATTTAACAAAAAAATTGTAATGAGCGGTTTTAGAAATAAGGAACTTATTAAAAAAATTAAACTAGTTGGTGCGGATAATACTAGTACAGTGACAAAAAATACCTTTATACTTATTGTTAAAGATAAAAATGATGATACAACTAAGATTGAAGATGCAAAAAAATTAAATATTTCTATTATGACAGAAGATGAATTTATAAATAAATATTTTCCACTTTAAAATATTATTATATAATTATATAATTATATAGTATGAAAAAAGTAATAGAAAAAAAAATAAATAAAGCAATGACTAAGGCTATAGATAGGGAAGTTATTATTTATGATAAATTTGTATTAGTAAATGCTTTTTTTTATACCTTTTGGATGAGTAAAGATGAATATAATAAATACGTATTACATTGTTAGTAATCTTATTTGTAAAAATTCTAATGCTTCATGTGTATAAATTGAATTTTTATCGGTAAATTCTTCATTAAATGGTTCAATGATACTAGGAGGAACCATGTAACTATCATAATTTTTTATTTTTATCAGATTTTTTGCTCTTATATATTTTGAAGAATTTTTACTTTGAAAATTTATTTCAAAATTAAACTTTTTACATAGTTCTAACCATAAATTGATAACTAACTTTAATTTTTTTCCACTCTCTGATTTAAATGATATATTATTGCATCTTTGTTGAAAACGTAAACTTGATATTCTAGACGATAATACCTGCAGATAATTTCCCCAAAATTTTAAATTATACTTTCTTGCAATGCGATTTTTTATTAAAAATTCTAATATTTCTATATGACTTGTGCTTATTATGTTAATATCATTATTAAGATAATAATTATAGTGATCATCATTTAACAATATTCTAATACTAAATTTTAAACATTTATATACTAACTTAGAATTAAACCAATGTTTAAATATTATTTTTGCATAATAGTCTTTTAAAACAAATGTATATATAACTTCTATAATTTCAGGCGGTAAATAAATAATATTATTAATCGTCTGATTAAATGCATAGATTGAAATACTTATAGATTCTGAAATTTTTTTTGACATTAAAATTTTATTATATTTTTTATTATACGCAAAAAAAATAATAAAATTATCAATTTTATTATTTTTTGAATATTATATATATATACCATGGATATACATAATTATATTGATTTTAATTATAGAAAATACAATACAACATTTATTATTGCTATTATGATAATTATAATTTCACATATAATACATTTTTTTAATAATAAAAAATATTTATATATATTTTATTTAGGATTTATTATTTCATACATACTATTTCTCACTGCAGAATATCAACTTGATAATAATATAAATATTGTAATGTTATTTTTTCGATTAACTGTAATATTTTTTTTATTTCTAGCATTTTTAAAAGAAATTTAAATATAATATAAATTTAAATATAACATAAATTATAACTAATGTGTGATAGATGTTTTATTTGTTGTAGTACATTAAATGAATCTCCAGTTTATTTACCTATGGAAGACGAATATATAGGACAAGATATAAGTATTTTTAAAAATACTTTTATTATAAAAACAGTAGAGCCATTTAATTTTTTGTATTATTATGTTTGTAATAAATGTATTAATAGATATCTTGAATATTATGGCACATTTTTCAAATATATTAAAAATAGAGAAATAGGTATAAATATAAAAAATAGAGATGCTGTTAATATTAAATAATATTACGTATATATAAAATGACTATATCTGATAAACAATTTGATTATATATCTGGATTTTCACCTGTAACATTAGATAACTTTCAGCAGATATGTGAAAAAATATACAGTTTTAACAATAGTAATAAAATTTTATTAACTACTCTTATCAATAAATATTCAAGTAAAGATAGTTTATATGAAATTTTTAATCGATTAGATATAAATATTAATACTTATTACTATATAAGTGATTTAAAAAAAAAATTACCAACTATAGAACAATTACATGATTTAATTGAATATTCTATTGGTGGTACAAAAAGTAAAAGAAAAAAAATTAGACAAACAATTAGAAAAAGTAATAATATCAAGAGAAAGACAAAAAAAACAAAAAAAACAAAAAAAATAAAAAAAGTATAAATTCTTAAGTATCAGCAATATATACTATTTTTGGAGGAATATCCCATTCATTATATAATAATGCTTTAGATGTTGGTTTATCTAATTCTAAAAGTCTTTTCAATGCTTCTAGTCGGCGCTCTATTGGTTTTTGATTTGGTTTAGATTTTTGTATTTGTCTTGATATTTGTTTCCATCTCCATTCAAATTTTAAAGCTTCATTCCATGATGGAAAATTTTCAACATAACAGATATATGACCATATTTCACCATTTTCAACTTTAATTGATGTAGCTTTTGCTCCTCCTTTTATCTCTTTATTATGTTGTCTAATACGTTTATCTAAATCTACAGTGGCTCCTATATAAGTTCCTCCATTTGTTGATTGAATAAAATATACAAAAAATGACATATATGTATTTAGTTATTAATAATTAAATACATATTATCTATATTTTTACTTAAATAAATTAAACTAATATATATTAATGACACCGTGGCCGAGCGGTTAAGGCGATGGACTGCTAATCCATTTCCCTATGGGATCGCGAGTTCGAATCTCGTCGGTGTCGTTCTCTAATTTTTATGATTTATATAATAATTATATAATTATATAATTATTGTAAATGAAATGGGATACTCTACCCGATGATTTAGTAACTTATATACTCTTTTTAAGAAAACGTTTAATGTGTGAGAATCCTTCTGCTAGTAAAATACAATCTATTTGGAATTGTTACAGAACAAGAGTATTGATTGGTAGATTTCATATGCTAAGATATTTAAAAGATTTTAGAGAATGGAATCCTAATATTCATGAATTTATAGAGAGATCTAGGCTGTAATAAATTTAAATATAAAATATATATTTAATTAAATGTCAACCGGACTATTTATTTTTCATAGAGATTTTAGAATTTATGATAATATAACACTCAATTACATGGTTAAAAATTGTGAAGAGATATATTGTTGTTTTATTTTTAATCCAGAACAAGTTGATAATATTAATGAATTTAAATCGCAAAATTCTATTCAATTTATGGTTAATTCCTTAAATGATCTCTCTAACTATATAAATGATAAAGGTGGTACTTTAAATATATTTTACGGAAAGCCAGACGTTGTTATTAAAGATATACTTAGCAAAAATACTATTCACATTATTGGTTTTAACCGGGATTATACTCCGTTTTCTAAATCAAGAGAGAAAACTATTAATGATATTGTTAATGATGAAAAATTACAAATTATTGTAAAAAATGATTATTACTTATATGAACCTGGTTCTATTTTAGTTGATAGTAGCCAAAAAGCGTATACTAAATTTACACCATTTTACAATATGACTAAGAATTATGATTATTCTAAGCCTACATCATTAAAAAAATTTAATTTTATAAAGTCTACCTTATCAAGTAAATATAAATTTTCGCTTGATGAAGCCAGTAAATTTTTTACTAACAATCCTGATATTTTACTATTAGGATCTAGAGATCGAGCCTTAAAAATATTGCGAGAAATAAAAAATGATAAATTTAAAAATTATTCTAAAGACCGCGATCAACTAAATGGTTATACCACACTTTTATCTGGTTTTATAAAATTTGGTTGTGTTTCTGTTAGAGAATGTGCTGATGCATTTAATAAAAATGACGCTTTATATAGACAACTTATATGGCGAGAGTTTTATGCTCATCTTCTTAATTATTTTCCCCATGTATTAAAAGGTCCTCTGAAAGATAAATATTCTAAAATTAAATGGAGTCGTAGTAAAAATAATTTTGATGCTTGGAAGAATTCATCTACCGGATTCCCTATTGTTGATGCTGCAATGAGAGAAATTAATACAACTGGATATATGCATAACAGAGCACGTTTAATAAGCGCATCATTTTTAGTTAAAACACTTTTAATTAATTGGCAATGGGGCGAAAAATATTTTGCACAAAATTTATTAGATTATGACCCAGCTTCTAATAATGGAAATTGGCAATGGGTAGCTAGTACAGGAGCTGATAGCCAGCCTTATTTTAGAGTATTTAATCCTTGGACACAATCCGAAAATTTTGATAAAGATTGTAATTATATAAAAAAATGGCTTCCGGAGCTAAATGAATTACCCCCAAAAGTAATACATAATTGGTATAAATATTATTCACAATATAAACATATAGTAAATTATCCAGAGCCTATAGTTGATCATTCTGAAAAGAGATTAGAAACTATTGAAGCTTACAAAGAAATTAATTAATTAATATTTAAAATTATAAATATTTAACAAATAATTATTATTAATATTTAAAAAAATATTAATAATAGTACTTAACAATAGTAATTGTTCATACGGGGATGTAGATCAATTGGTAGATCGCTCGCTTTGCATGCGAGAGGTAGCGAGATCGAAACTCGCCATCTCCACACATATTGCCCGATTAGCTCAGCGGTAGAGCGTTGCACTTGTAATGCAAAGGTCGGTGGTTCGAAACCGCCATCGGGCTGCATCTTTTATATTTTATTTTAATTTTATTTTTATTTTAATTAAATAAAATTGAAATACTTTTGCTCCAAAAAAAAATATTTATCGGCTATTCCAATGCAAAACAAAAACGAAATTACTCCACGTCAGCGTAAGCAGATTAAGCGTGTAAAATATAATGATACAACTGGAAAATACTCAAGTAAACATATTCGTAATCAAGAAGAACTTGCTACATGGAAGAAGAAGAATAGTGTAAAAACAGGTGGTAAATCACGCCATATTACATAGGTACTAAGTAAAATCATATTCAAGGATATTCTGTAAATTCATTTTTAATAATTTATATATATTTTTATGAATTTTGTTTCTTTGCTTGTCAATAGGAATATCACCACCCATTACTTTTTTTACATTTTGAAGATAAATTGGTGAGAATTCTTCTGTATATAATTTGTCCTCATTTTCATCTTGCCATTTTTTAAATTCAGTAAGAATATTTTTTGTTATTAATGAAATAATACTATTAAATTCTGTAGTAGATAACTGTTCCCATTTACATTCTTCATTATAAACATAAATAGTATTATCTTTTTGATCAAATGATTTTATTGGTATATCATTTTTATCTCTTATAAAATTTTCTAATATTTCTACTATACCATCAATAATATTTGATTTAAATATGATTTTTAAATCTTCTTGAGTTATAACTAGATTAGATATAAATTCTTTATAATTTATATTAGGTTTATAGTTTAGATTTAACCAATCAATTATAATTACTTTTTTCTTTTTTATATATACCCACTTTTTTAACTCATCAACATCTTTTTGTAATTTACTATTTATTTTAATTAATTCTACAACAATATCTCTTAATGATAATTCTTCTAATTTACTACCATTACCTAATATTTCACCATTATTACATAGCAATTTATGTTTATCATATGCACTTTGTCTTTCATATTCTTTATTACAAATATTACATTTTAATTTTTTAATATTATTCATAGTGTCTTTAATTTTATATTATATAAATTTTTCAATTTTATATTATATAAACATTATATATATGAGTTGTGATAATATAATAAATAATTTTACTCCATGTGATTGTTCAAATTCTAATTTAGAATCAGTTGTTCAATGTAGAAGTTGTAATTGCAGTGGTGAAGAATGTTCGTATTTTAATAAAAAAAATATTGAAGCACAAATACAAAATCAAGTTAGAGTTAGTGAATCTCAACGACTAGATGTAATGTCTGCTTTTACTGTTTCTAGTCAACGTTTAAGAAATACAAGTGCAATTGCATTTTATCCTTATCATAATTTAAGTGACCGGGTTCAGGCTGCCAATCAAAAAAATAATAACGTTCCTACTCGCGGTAATTCTCTTCGTTCATCTATTACTAGTAATAGACCAGGTTCAATGACTCCAGGAGGCTCTGGTGTTGATGTTAAACATGGTTCATATGCAAGACATTTAGCTAAAATAAAGAGTAAAAATATTCATACTGATGGTACTAGAAGAACACCACCAAATCAATTCGGTAGTAGATTAAGACCCGCTATGAATAATAAACAATATAGATTTAATATAATTAGTCTTTCTAATTGTTGTAGCTAATATTTTTCAAATTATTTTATTATAAATATATTATATGCCAAATAATTTAGTTATGAGAATACCTAATAATAAAATTGCTCTTACTATATCAACAAAAGAACAATCTCAAAATATTCAACAAAACTCACAATACCAAAATATAATATCATCAAGAACCTCAACACAAAGTGTAAAATTTCCAATGTCTTTAAATATTGTAGCTAATTCATTTACAAATAGTGCAAGTAATAGTAAAGGATGTGGATGTAAATAATATTATCATATATTAGATATTAATTTTTTAATATATATAATATATATAATATATATTATGCCTGTTGGAAATTTTAGATTAGGTGGGCCATATAGTTCCCGTATTAATTGTCAAAATAATAATTGCTTAATGAATTTTACCCATTCAAAAACAAATGATTGGTATTATAAGCCAGGAAATAGAAGTAGTTGGGCAAGAAGATCTAGATCTGGCGGTGGTCAAAATTATGGTCGCACTAATGCTACTCGTATTGGAGTAAATAGACTAGGCGGTTAAAATTGTAATTTTTTTATTTTTTAAAATTGATTTAAAATTGTAGATGTTATTATATACATAAAAATAACATGTGCGATACGCGTGTAGAACAACTAGAAAAAGTTCAAAGTGAAGCTCGTAATTTATTTGCAAAAAAAAATGCTGATTATGGTGATGCATTTGCTACTTATGGTACAGTTGGTATCCTAGTAAGATTAGGTGATAAAATTCATCGATTACAATCAATCACGTCAAAGGGTATTAATTTAGTAGAAGATGAAAAACTTCGTGATACTCTTTTAGATCTTCATAATTATGCCGCAATGGGTATTATGTTACTAGATTCTAATGAATCTAGTGAATCTACTCTATCAGGTCAATATAGCGAATCTAGTCTTACTAATGTATCTCATTCAATAGAATATAATAGTGAAGAATATATTAAAGATATTGATATTACAGGAACTAGCGGTAATAAATATGTAATTAAAAAATTTAAAACTACTTCTGGAAAATTTATTTATAAGTGTTCTTGCCCTAGTTACAGATATTCTAATGATGATAACAAAACATGTAAACATATTAAGCAATTAAATAATACATCTCTAGATTTAGACTAATTTATTAATTTAGGGTATACACGCTTTTATTATCAAAAAATAAAGTTATAATTTATATAATATGGATAAAATTAATCTTGATATCACAAAATATTCATGTAATGAATTACAAGAAATATTTAATATAGATAATATTGTTAGTGGTGAACAAGTTGCAAATCATTTTAATACATACAAAAATACTTTATTTAATGATACTAATATATCTTTAAAAGATAAAGATAATATTACTATTTTTTTAAACAAAGTTATTACTAAGTTAATCGGATCTTTAGATAAAGGTATTCAAGATTCTACAGAAAATAATTTATCATATAATTCAAAATTTAATACACTCCTTCATGAATCTACAAATCAACATCCAATTATTGCTGATCAAAATAGTATAGCTGGACTAAATGCTAATACATATGATGGAAGAAATGTTGACTCGAATAACGTACCACCTGGATACATAAATCCAATAAATATAAGAACAATAAAAAAAACAGTTAATGTTGATACTCAATTCCGTGATTCATATTATTCCACAAAAAGTAGTGATTTTCATGTTAATCTTCCTGAATCATTCAAAAAAGTAGTTAAGATGAGATTATCATCTTTGCAAATACCTCTTTCTATATATACTATATCTCAGGAACTAGGTAATTATTATTTTGATGTTTCTACTAACAATTTTGGCTTGATCTCGGTTGACGTGCGTGCGCCCACAAAAAGAGATGGAAACTATGATATAACTGCTATAGAAGCTAATATAAATACAGAGGTGGTGGGCCTAGATATTTCATTTCAAATAGATCCATATACTGGAAAAAGTGAGTTTTTTTCTAATAATTTATTTAATATTTATTTTAATTATGATAGTAATCTAACAAGTTCTTCACCACGAGAATACGATCTTAATACTCCACTATCTTTTAAACTAGGATGGTTACTAGGATTTAGAGCTGGTTCTTATACTTCTAATAATTTAGGTCAAATCGATAATTTACATCGAATAGTTTCTGATGGAATATCTTCTATTACTGGTCCTAAATATATATATATTTGTGTTAATGACTTTACGAATGCGGGTAATAATAATTTTATTGCCGCATTTTCTTCTTCTACTTTATCACCGCATATTATTGCACGTATTAATTATCAATCACTAGTTAATAAAAGTGGTATCTATAATTATAGTGATGATGATGATGATATAAATAATATTTATAATAGAACAAGAGAATATTTTGGTCCAGTTGATATTCAAAAACTTCATTTTCAAATTTTAGATGAATATGGTCGTGTTATAAATTTAAATAATATGGATTGGTCTTGTACTTTAACATTTGATGTTTTATACGACTAACTTGCATGTAAATTATTATTCATTATATTATAAAATTTGTGTACTTTTTTATTAATTTTAATTTTTTTATAATCAAATCTCTTGAGATATAACCCTTCAAGAGATTTGATTCTAGAAAGAGCAACATAAGTTTGACCACATTCAAATATTTCAATACCTATATCAATTAGTGCTTTATCTAATGATAATCCTTGTGATTTATGAATCGTAATAGCCCATGCATATATTAATGGTATTTGTTTTATTTCTATTCCTGGTATTCTTTCGCTTTTCCAAATATGTGGTAACATTTCTTGTGTAATTCCATTAGTAAATTTAACTACTGGATTATTATTTACAAAATCTATAATTATTCCTTGGCTTCCATTTACTATTGGGGTTTTATTATCCAAATTAAGATTAACCACACACATTACAATAGTTCCTATTCTTAATTTAATTTCTTTTTCTACCATAATATTTTCCATTAAGTAATTATATTCAAAGTCTTTTTCTTTATCCGTAAACAAGTTATAATTTTTAAATTCTTCCTCTGTTAGAACTAAATCAGTTTCTGGAACTCTCATTATTTTGTATGTTTTCTCTCTTTTTTCATCTAATTTATTGAGTTGTTGATTATTAATTATATCAGCATCTCTTTTACGAGGTAACAATATTGTTGGTCGTTCATCATCTGAATATTCTTTTAATGTACATTCTTTTAATGTATTAATTGTTGAATTTGTAATTTTACCAATCCTAATATTATTAAGAATTTTTATATATTTTAGATCAGTTTGTCTAAAAATTGTTTTAAATTCTATTTGATTTTCCATTGGAAAAGTTTCATTCCATAATGTTGTCTCAAAACAAAATTGTATTGATTCTGGGTCATCTTCATCTCCAACTGGTGGTAGTTGATAAAAATCACCAGAAAATATTATTTGTATACCACCAAAAGGTATATGTGGTTTTTTTTTTATTTTTCTTGCAATTATATCTAAAATTTTAAATATTTTAAGAGAGAGCATACTAACTTCATCAACAATTAATATATCTATATTGTTCCAATTTTGTCTTTTATACTTGTTATTTACTACGCGATCTACAACTTCATTTATTGTTTTGTTTGCTAATCCTATACCTGCAAATGCGTGTAATGTTATTGCTCCACACATTAGTAATACTGCTGCACAACCAGTTAATGCACAAACTTTAAAAGCCTTATTATTATTTTTTGCATGTTCTACTATTTTTTTAATAGTGTAAGTTTTACCTGTTCCTCCAGGGCCAGTAATAAATATATTTTCACCTTTAATATATTTATCAAATACTTTTTCTTGCTCACTAGGAAATATATTTACATTTGTATCATAAGAACAATCTTTTACAAGTTCAATTGTTTTTGTATTTATCATTATATTGTAATATTTATTGTCTTTTTGTTTATTTTTCTTTTTAATATCAATTTTATAATGATATAATTTTTAAATTAGTTGTAAAATTATGGACACATTTGAATTTTTTTATTTAAATTTAAATTATGTAATTTATCTCTATTCACTAAATTACTAACATATGTATTATTTGATTGACCTGATGCTATAATTTTATCAGAATAATTTACTCTATCTTTTATTATTTCATAATTGCAAATAATATCTGGACTATTATTTTCAAGTACTTTTTCAATACTATAAAAGTTTCCTTCTAATAAATCATAAGTTTTATTTGCTTTATGAGCTTTAGATGTTGATGTATTACATAATTCTTGATCAGCAAAAATTATATTTTCACCTCCTTGCTGTGTAATAATGTTTTGTTTTTCAGAGTAGGCTCTACCCTTTGCTACATTCAATCGTAAATTATAATTACTATTATTAAATCCACCTATACTTCCTAAAAATCCGCAAGTATTTATAAATACTGGACCATTATATTTTGATCCATCACTTGTACGAGGGACAGATGTATTTTTACTGGAATGATATATTGTTTTTGCTTTTAATTTTTCAATCCGATCATTACTTGATTTGAAACCATCTGAAGTATTTTTAAAACAATTTGGCATTACATTATAAACTGGCATTATATATATATATAATTGAAAAAATATAATAATAATATATATATGAGTAAATTCGAAATTGAACATCCAGGATTTTCTATCTCTTATTTTAGAAGTCCAAAAGATAAAGATCAAGCAATACGTAGAATTATAGGTATGCAACATCCTTCTTTTGCATATGAGAATGGAGTTCCTATACATGAAAAAATAATTAAAAAATATAAAGATATGTTTGATATTGATGATGCTGATATTAGCAAAAAATATAGAGAGATTCATGAACACCAGAGTCAAGAAACATCTGGCGGAAAAATGCGTAAATCAAAAAAATCTAGAAAATCAAGAAAATTAAATAAAGGAAAAAAATTAAGAAAATCAAGAAAATCAAGAAAACCAAAAAAGTCAAGAAAATCACAAAAATAAAGGTAATTTAATATTGTTTAATTATTCAATTCTATATATAATGGACAATGATCAGAACCATATACATCTTTAAGAATATCAACACTTTTTAGCATATTATTACTATTACTTGCTTTATTGCAATATAGAAAGTAATCAATTCTCCATCCTACATTATTTTTTCTATTTGCTGGTCTTATTTGATTCCAATAAGTGTAAGCTGCGGTTTTATCTGGATGAAAACATCTAAATACATCTATATATCCGCAATCTAAATGCTGCTGAAATTGATTACGTTCTAAATCATAAAATCCAGCTACTTTATTTTTGTTTTTTACTGGATTGTAAATATCAATATCGAGATGAGCAACATTTAAATCTCCAGCAATTATAGTTGGTTTAATTTCTTTTAATGAATTTATGTACTTTCGAAATTCAATATCCCATTTTTCTGTTCTAAATTTAAATCTATCAGATTCAATATTTTGAGAATTTGGTGTATATACACAACAAATTATAAAACTTTCAAATTGAAGTGTTGTAATTCTTCCCTCTTCATCAATATCAGGATGTTTGATTCTGTTTATTGGTTTTTTTTTACACCATATTGTAGTTCCACTTAAGCCTTTTCGTTGTGTAGTTCCCATAGTTGAATTCCAAAATCTAAATGGATACTTTTGTTGAATATTCTCGGGAAGTTTTACTTCTGATTCTTCTGCTTTTGTCTCTTGCAGACAAATAATATCATAATCTTCACCAATTATTAAATTTTCTAGATTACCTTTTTTTAACATAGCTCTAAGTCCAGCAACATTCCAGGATAGTATTTTCATATTAATTTATTAAAGTTTATTTATTTATTTAATTTTTTTATCAATTTTTTATACTTTGAATTGTTAAAAGGTTTTAAACATTATATAAATGTTTAAATAATTAAACATTTATATAATAAGTTATAGTTTCTCTCTTAATTTTCTAACTAATATATAATAATGGCATTAGAAATTAATACTTCTGGAGAATATAACGAATATATGAATGGTGAATTAATTAATAATTCTGAATATGTAGCAAATTATGATGGTGATGTATTAGATTTTGCTTTTAAAAATAATGATGAAGAATTTTACTCACAATTAAATAACGAAGAATTATTAGATCTATTAAATAGTAATCAATATCCTAGAGATAGAGAGAATATTTTTACACAGCTTACAAATGAATTTCCTTTAAAAAATGAGAATTCTAATACAAGAACTAGAAGTAAAACTAAAAAAAGTAAAAAAAAAAATAAAAAAACAAGCAAAAGTAAACGATTAACTGCAAGACAAAAGTTGGGTTTAATTAATAGTGTATTCGATTAATTCTATAATTTTATTAATTGAAAAATTAGTTAAAAATGGGTTACAAGAATTTTTATTAACTACTAGTAAATATTTTTTTGAAGCATATATTAAATTAACAACTCCTTCATCATAGTAAATACAGTCAATTTTAACAAATTTAATTTTGATAATACTTTTTAAATATTCAATAATATTTGTAAAGTCTTCACACTCAAATTCAACTATATTTACATAATCGTTACGATCTATAACTCTATTGTGGCCTTCTATTTCATGTATAAAATAATTAGTTTTTGAATTATATTTTTCTGCTATACTAGAAAGGAGTTGTTTAATATTTGTTATATTACCCTGCTTACAAATATTAAATGATACTTCAATAGTTAAACCCATTTTATACATTTTCTAAATAAAATAAATAAATCTAAGTTCATATTTTGGTTCTTTTTTTTTGGTTCTTTTTTTTTGGTTCTGTTTTTTTGGTTCTATTTTTTTGTTATATTAAAATTATAAAATTGATTTAATCTATATCTTATATTTAATATTATGAATATTAACTATTTAAAAAATAAAAATAAACATGTAAACGATGATAACATTACATTTAAAGAAGAAGGACATGAATACACAGTAAATGGTAATAAAGGATACACATCTGTAACAACCTGGATTCATTCATTATTTGATACATTTGATGCTGATAAAATTATTCAAAATATGATGAATTCATCATCATGGCCAAAGAATAAATACTATGGAATGAGTAAAAATGAAATAAAACAACAATGGGATAAAAATAGAGATGAATCATCTAGTGCTGGTACAAAATTACATTATGACATAGAATGTAAGTATAATAAAAATACAGTTGTCAATGATAGTATAGAATATAGTTATTTTTTGAAATTTTATCATGACTATACACATCTAGAACCTTATAGAACTGAAATGCTTGTATATTATGAAGAATTAAAGTTAGCTGGTTCAATAGATATGATTTTTAGGAGAGATGATCAAACTTTAGAAATATATGATTGGAAAAGAACAAAAGAAATAGTAAAAACAAATAAATGGAATAAATGGATTAAAAGCGAATATATTGATTATATACCTGATACTAATTATTGGCATTATGCTTTACAATTAAATACTTATAAATATATTTTAATTAAAAAATATGGAATGCAGGTTGGAAATTTATATCTTGTAGTTTTACATCCAAATAATAAATCATATCTACGTATTCCAATTGCAGATTTACAAAATGAAGTTGATATTTTATTTAAAGAGAGATCTGAAAAATTAAAAAATTAATTATAAAAAATATTAAATGAATTGATTTAAAAATATTTATATTATTTTAAATATTATTATGAATAATATCTATCACCTAACATGTGAAATAAATAAAACAGGAATTATTAATAATACTAATAGTAGTAGTTATATTATTATAAATAATATTTCTAATTTTACAGAAAATATTAGTAAAGCACAAATTATTAATTCTCCTATTATTACAGGTATGAAAAATTTTTTTATTTTTGTTACAGTAATTTCTAGTGGTTTTTTTGTAGCAACACTATTTGTTGGTAAATATATTTTTGATAATTCGGATAAAACTACTTTATCAGATGATGATTTAAGCGATGAACAAGAAGATGAATCTGAATATGTAAATAAATATTTAGATGAATATGCTAATTTAAAAATGAATGATTTAAGTCATGATTATGATGGTTCGTTTATAGAAGAAAATACACCACGTGGATTAGTTAAAATAAATTATGATAATGATTTACAATTATTTAACTATTATTCAGATCGTAAAGAAATTTCTTATAAGATTTTAGAAACTGTATCGAGATTATTTGTAATAAGAAACAATTGCAAAAATATTTATATAAATTACCAAGAAGAAATTGATAAAGTTGAAAAATTAAATAGAGAAAAAATATTAAAAGAAGAAGAATTAGAAAAAAAAGAAGTAGAAATAGATAAAGAGAAAATAGATAAAACTGAAACAAAGAGTGTATTTGCTAATTTTAAAAATTATAATAAAGATAATTCTATTTCCGAATTAAAACAAGATAGTAAAAATGATAATAATTCTATTATATTACCAGAGAGATGTAATACTTACAAATATAGAGGTAAATTAATTGATTATGAAGATTACGTAAAAAATATAGAAAATACAAAGAATATCGTAAATGATGATTTTGAACATTTAGATTATGCAACATTTAAAATGTTGTCTAAAAATTTACATGAAAAAAAAACCTTATAATAATATAGTATGGATCCTTATACTGGTATTGTTGGTTCTTTAGTTAAATCTGCTTTTACAAAAATTTTAGATCGTAAATTAAATCATTTACCACTTCAAGCTAAAAACGCATTAATTAATAAAATATTATATAATAAAGAATTAGTAAGTAAAATATATGAAATTGAAACACGATTTACTAAACAAGGTGATATTGCCGCTTTAATGGCGGTTCAAGAGATTGTTGATTTAATTCCAATTCCAGAAGTTCCTGCCATTATTAATGCTGGTATTGATATTGGTTATCAAGGAATTAAAACGATTGGAACTGCTGAAGAAGTTAAAAATGGAATAGATATTGTTAATCAATTATTAAGTAATTCTAATCAAGTTGAAAGTCTTGGGAAACATGGGATTACTAGACATGATATAAATTCTTTGTCATCTCATTTAAATTCATATAGTGATAATTTAAATAAAATTTCAAAAGCCCATGGAGCAATGGGTTCAGCTGTAACTGGAGTACAAAATACACTCAACAGATTAGCAAATGTAAAAAATACTAAAACATCAATTGGTGGTTATAAAATGAATAATTATATGTTAAAAAATTATAAAAAAAGTCGAAAAGTTAAAAAAAATACAAAAGTTAAAAAAAGTCGAAAAGTTAAAAAAACTAGAAAAGTTTTTAAAAAGTAGAAATATTAATGCTTTAACAAAATATTATAAATAATTTATATTTTTTTTTATATAAATTATTTTATAAAACTATATATTTTGTTAACTTATTGTTCTTTGATTAGACCTTCCATTTTCATTGAGCGAATTAGTCTTGTAATACCAATACCACCACCTGAACGTTCTACCATATCAAAATCAAGATAATCATCTAATTCTTTATCTGTTCTTTCTTTACCAAATAACTCATAGATTTTATCTTTGTATGATCCGTCCATAATTGTTTCAAATCTTTTTCTCATGACATCTTTATCTGTTTCTCTTTCAGCTGAACCAATTGTTTCTTGTCCACTTAAAATTACATCTACTTTTTTTGATGTCTCACCGCCATGTGATCGTTTCATATTCCAAAATGGACTTGTATATTCAGGGAAATCTGTGATAAAAAATGTTGCTGATTTTTCTGTATGTAATCTTTCTTCATCTTCATGATCGAGTTCTTTAACCTCATATTCTTTTGATAAATTTTCATAAGTGTCTTGTTTAAAATTATCACTGTTATAACCTAACCACACTAATAGATCTCTTTCTAGTTCAAGTAAAACATCCATGCCTCCTTTCATCTCAAATTCAAATAGTGGGAAAATTAAATCATGTCTTCCTTCTTTTGGATTTTTTTCCATTCTATAACTTGTTGTTAAACAAAAATATCCATTTGGTTCTGGATTTTTTAAAAGTTCATACTCAAGCCACATTTGTCCGGTTTGTGGTAATGGCCAGCAATTATTAGTGTAATTAAAGGTTCCAACATTAAATGGATCTTCGCATGCAGCTAGTATACTCAATCTATTTTGTGTTGATACTTCTAAAAATCCGCGTGAAAGGAAAAATGATCTAACTTTATTTACTACTTCACTGTAAACTTTTGTGTCAATAATTAAAGAGCTTTGATAAGGTCTGTTGATATTATTGTTTACACAATAGCTATTAAGAGTGCTTTCAGTATCACATGTACTACCCATTGTAATAATTTATATCATCAATATATTTTTAAATAATTTTTAATAAAATTATTATAGTATTTAAATAATTTAATTTTAAATAAAATAATTTTTATTTTATTAAAAATTGAATAATTTTAATACTAAAAAATAAAAAATAATACCATTTAATGACGGATATTTCTCAATTATCAGAACAAAGAATATCTAATGTGAAAATTTTTAGATATAAATTTAATCCTGAAATTGTTACATTACTATTATCATTTTCTAAAGTACATCAATATGATAGTAAGGATGATTATAAAGAATCATGGAAATTATGGTTTCAAAATAATATAGATATTTTAGAAAGAGAAACTACTCGTCTTTTAAATTTGGGATATAAGGGTGATGTTGAAAGTAAAATGTATAAGGCATCTAGGTATTACTTTAGAAATAAAAGTAAAAAAATTTTACATATGGATAATTCTTCTCTAGATAATTCAAATGATTCTAATTCAAATGATTCTAATTCAAGTAATAGTAAAAGAAAATATATCTGTTTAAGTCATGATTTACTAGATGCTATGGATGACCATATAAAAAATTCTATTAATAATAGTAATTTTACACCGGCCAATGGTTATGATGATTTTTGTAAAAATAATGTAGTTATTTTAGCAAGCGAAAATATTTCTTTACAAAAAAAAGAAAATTTAAATAAAAGTGATATTAGTGAAAAGTTTAAGAAAACATATAAAAATCGATATTTTCAATTACGCAAATTACAAGATAATAATTTATAATTATAATATTAAAATATATACCATTCAATGAGTAAATTAATTGATCAAGGTGGCTTTGGCTGTATTTTTTATCCAGGTTTTAATTGTAAAGGAGATGTTACAACAGAATCAAAAAATTTAGTTACTAAACTACAAAGAAATTCATTTAATGCAAAAAATGAAATATATATTGGAAAATTTATAAAAAATATTTTAAATCATAATCTTTTTTTCTTACCGGTAATAAAAAGTTGTTCTATTAGTTTAGCTTCTCTTGATAAAGAAAAGATTTCAGAATGTAATATATTGTCTAATAAAGACCTAAGTTATATGTTATTGGAACTTAACTACATTAAAAATATTAGTTTTGAAGAATTATTTACTAATTTAAATAGAAGTAAACGACATATCTTATTAATTTTTTTTGAGACATTCAAATATATATTAGATTCTATTTCTCTTTTAATTGATAATGATATTGTTCATTATGATATTAAAGAGCAAAATATTTTATACAGTACAAAATATGAAAATCCTATACTAATTGATTTTGGTATTTCTATACCAATAAAGTATATAAATAATTCAAATATTAAAGACTATTTCTATATTTATGGTCCTGATTATTACATTTGGCCATTGGAAGCTCATGTTATTTCTTACCTTTTACATGTTAAAGATACTTTAGAGGTTAGTGATATTAATAAAATTGTTAGTGAATTTGTATTAAATAATTCAGGATTAAATATTTTTAGTAATCATTTTAAAAAAAATTATTTAAACTCCTGTATTAAATTTTTAAAACAATATGTAAATAAAGATAAAAATTATATTATAAATAAATTGTTAAAATTTTATAAAAGTTGGGATAGATATTCCCTTAGTATTTTATATCTTAAATTTTTGGATTATTTATTTCGAGATGGTTTCTTTGAAAGTAAATTTATTATTAATTTTTCACAGTTACTATTAAATAATATAGCACCTAATCCTAATAATAGATTAACTATACAAGAGACAAAAAAAATATATTTAGAACTATTTTACATTAATGAAACTACTCAAAATTATTTAACACTAATAAATAATTTTAAATATGATAGTATTCACGCGGAAAAAATAAAAAGCGAAATAAATGCATTATCTAATATTAAAGATTCAACTATAAAATGATTTATATAATTTTTTTAATGTTTTTTTGATTTTTTCATTTTGTGTGACTTGTTAACTCGGCGTGATTTCTTAACTCGGCGTGATTTCTTAACTTTACGTGATTTTTTAACAGGGTGTGATTTCTTAACTCGGTGTGATTTCTTAACTCGGTGTGGCTCGATAGCTGGTTCTGTTAATTTTTTATATGATTTTTTTGCAGCCATCATTGCTTCCTTGAGAGAAAGACTAGGATTAGCTTTACGCACTGCTTTTAAATGATCAAACCAAGGATTTCCCATTATATTATATAGTTAGATAATTTTGTTTAAAATAATATTTTCTTTCTAAATTAGATAAAATATTTATCATTTGTAAATATTTTATAAAAGTGATTAAAAATAATATTAAAGTATAATATATTTTATTAATATGGTAAAAAATAGTGGCGGTGGTAATAAAGCTAAAAAATTTGCAAGTAAATCAATTAATATATCTAATAGAGCTACAAGATTTGCATCTGAATCAGGCGAAGTTTATGCTATTGTTAGTAGAATGATGGGTAATAATATGTGTGAAGTTTTGTGTATTGATGGTAATACACGTTTATGTGTTATTCGTGGAAAATTTATGGGAAAAGGAAAACGTGATAATATATTATCACGAGGTAAATGGATATTAATTGGCTTAAGAGAATGGGAAATTACAAAAAAAGAAAAAGAAAAATGTGATTTACTAGAAGTTTATAATGATAGTGATAAAGAAAAACTTATTAAAAATTCTAAAGAAAATTTTAGAATATTTCTCTCAGTAACTAGTTTAGATGATAATATTGATGAAGAACAAGTTCAATTTATTAATAAAAGAGAACAAGAATTATCCGATGAAAATACAGATGACGAAGAATTATTTGATGAACATGCTAGTAAAGAATATTCTAGTTCACAAGATAGTGATGAAGAAAAAGCTGATATTGAAGAGAGATATCAATCCGATATAGATAATAATTATATTAATAGTAAAGAAAGCAAAAAAGTTGAAATTAATAAAAAAAGTATTTCATCTATTTTAAATCAAGTTAATTCAATAAATATTGATGATATTTAATTTGTTAGTTCATCATTATTTAAACTATTATAGAGTGCTTGTTGTAAATTTGTTTCATCTTCTTCATTAATTATTTCATTCATTATACTAAAAACTAAATTATTTGTTATATTACTAATATCAGTACTGTTAATATTTCTTTCAGAATCATTTATTTGCCATAATGGATCATTTATTGGGTAATTGTAACTTCTTCTTAATGAATTAAATAACATGGATATGCTGGTATCTGGTAGTTCTTCTTGTCTACTTTCTACATTATTGTCTTCAGTATTTTTTACTTCAATTGAATCTAATTTATATCGACATACAGGACAAATAGCATTTTCCTCTTTTAACCATTTTTCTATTGCTTCAGGAATAAAACAATGTTCGCATGGTAATTTAATTATTTCCATACCTTCGGTAAATTCTATTTGATAAATAGGACATGTTGAATTTATTTTTCCATTCTCTGAGTTTGTGTATTTAATTTTTTTTAAATCATTATGACCTATTTCTGATAGAATATTTTTATATTTTGATTTATCATAGAATGTGTTGTTTAGAATTTGATTAAACACATTTGAAGATGTACTATTTAAAAAATCTAAATTATAAGTGTAATTAGGTAAATACATACTTCTATTAAATCTTTCTAATCTATTTCTATAATTATTTATATTATATGTTAGGTTAGATAATTCGATATTTAAATTTTCTTCTTCATTTACCATTGCTTCTATTTCTATATATTCATTTTCTCTATCATATTCTTCATTTGATTCAATAACTAGCTCCATATCATTTACATCTTCATTTTCATTATTCATATTACTATATATTTTCTATTATATAAAAATTTTAAATAATTTTTAATTGTAATTATAGTTAAAAATTATTTACTTTAATTTTATTCTAATATTTAAAATTCCAATGATTATCTACTATTTTTTCCAGATAATTATATCTTTTATTTGATAATTGGTCAATTAAATTATTCCAAGGTGTTAATTCTTTTAGTGCTTCAATACCTTTATTACAAAATGTATTTAGTAATACTGGATTATTACCACTCATCATACTTGTATTTTCCTCTGTTGAAATAGATGGAAATCCATCGGTTGTTCTTAGATTCCAAAAAACTATATGTGGTAGCTCGTATGGTTTATTATAAATACTTTTTAGCCCTGCATAATAGTATTTTTCTTTCATCATTTGAAACATTTCTTTATTATCTGATGTATTTTTGATAGAATTACCGCAATCTATTTGCATATCAGATAAAATTACAAGAACCATGTCTTTCATATCTTCTGGTGAAATATTGTTATTTATTGCAGTATTTAGTATTACATCTAGTGCCGCTCTAAAATTTGTGTTCATACCCCAAGGTGCAGAACGAACTGTTTTTACTTTTGTTACAAAGTCTGGACAACTGTCTAGATTTACCCAAGTTGGGGTTGCACTAAATGTTAAAATTCTATTACCTACTTTTGATTTTTCTGCAATACGAATTCCTAGTCCAATTGCCGAATACATTGGCGTTCCATCATCGCACTCCATAGATGACGATGTATCAACCATAGCAATACAGTTGCCTAACTTACCATTTTGTTTTGAATTTTCTTTCCATTGTAAATTAATTCTATCAATTTCACTTTTATCTGTTTCACTTATATCCATATATAGATTTTCAAGAGATAGAGCATCTTTTACAAAATCAATGATTGATACTCGTTTTCCCTTAATATTACTTTTTCCTGATTTACAATTTTCAAGATATTCACTATAATTTTTACTACAAATATTACGATCCTCATTATTTATTATTTTACTACGTTGCTTTCCTGCTTTATCAATACCTTTGAATGCTTTTGATTGTTTTTGCATAGTAATACTTGTTACATCTTTATCAAAATTTATGTTACTCCATGTTCCATTACATTGATTTATTTGTGGTGTATTTAGATTTTTGTTAATCTTTGAAACTAATTGTCTAAAATGGGTTAGGCATTTGCGACGAGCTCCACTTTTTTGAGCTCTTGTTAATTGTTCATTATTTTGTGAATCTTTATACCATTCGCTATAGTATCTAGTTGCTAGAATAGGTGTTATCCAACCAAATTTATCTGATTTTTCTCTTGGAATCCATCGTGCGGCTAATGTTTTAACTGGAGAATTTTCATCGCATCTGATTTGTCCGCAAATTAAATCTACAACTTTATTAAAGAGAGGATCATTTAATTCATTAATCTTATATTCATATCTATCTTCTTTTGATATATGATAATTACAAAAATATTTCATATCTTTCCATGAACCATATGGATGTTCATTTACTTCTGTTTTTACTAAACTTTCAATTGCTGTTGTTGCAATACTTTGAATCTTTAGTTTATGTATTTCTGGACAATATTCTGATATTGAAAAATTATATAATCCACTAATTAACATGTATGCTAAATTATATTCGCCCTTACCCGCTATAATGTCTCTTGTATAACCAATTAATTTATAAATAATTTTAATATACATAATTTCTGGTTCATTTGTGAAAATTTTTCTTAGTATTAATTCATATTTCTCCTCTAATTTTTTTATATCACAACTTCTTGTTAATTGAAAGTAAAACTGAACAATTAATTCATTAATATCATTTGACCAAGAATATTCTTTATTCATGTTCTCACCTAATTGTAAATTATTTATTTTATCGAGTGCGGTGTATAGAGCAGACATTATTTAATTTATATTATCTAAACTTTAAGCCATTTATGTAACATAATTTAAAAGTATATAACAAAAATTAAATTATATGATTTAATATTTCTTATAAGTAAAAACTATTTAGTTAAAATATATTTTTTTTATACAAATGGAAGAAGTAATTGACCAAGAATATATAAATAATTTTTATAATTTAGAGAAACAGTATAATAAATTTTATAATCAAGAAATAAAAGAGATAAAAATACTTTATTTATATATTAATAATGATAATGAAATTTATAATATAAAATCTGAAAGTGAAAAAATAGAAAATAACTGTTTAACGAAAGAGAGAATATTATATTTAATAAAAAAAAATCAATTTAACATGTTTAATAAGCATAAATTAGTTAGTTTACTAAAATATAATATTAATTTAGAACATACTCAATTAAAAAATTTTATTTTAGATAAATCTGATAATAAAAATGATTTTTTAATATCATTAAAAATTATTGATAATATATATTTTAAAAATTCTATTAGTATATTTAATAATTTAAATAGTGTCATTTTTCTTTTTACAAATAAAACACAAGAAAAATCAAATACTACAAAAAGAATTAATATTAAATTAAATAATTCTAAAACTAGACGTAATAAATCAAATGAAATATTTTATTATTAAAAATCATCACAATAATCACTACTATTATAATCTTCATTATCATTATAATCATAATCTTCATCGTCATCTTCATCATCGCTTTCAATAATGGTATTCCAATATGGAGAAATATCTCCAAGTAATTCATTTAATTCTTCTCTATATTTTTCACGATTATATATTATCTCTAGTGCTAGAGATGGATTATAATATTCTGATAAATTAATTTCTTCTTCTTTTTTCTTTGCATTAATACCTTTTTTCAATATAGTCCATCCCCTTGGAACTAATTCTTTTTTTTGATTTTGGTATTTTGTCTCTCTTATCTTTTCTAAATATGTTTTTTCTTCAATATTTATACTAATATTATTATTATCTACTACATTTTTAACTAATTCTGGAAAATTTTCCACCTTTACTGTAAACTCTTCTCGTTCTTTTGAATTTTTTGTAAATCTATTATTATTACTATTATTATTGTTTGAATAGTCTCTACTTTTTGGTTTTTTTTGTTTAAATGTATTTTTTTCATGGTTATTCTTTTTATTTTCACTTCTTTCATTATGTAAATTTTTATTGTTTGATTTTAATGCATTAAATCTGTCTGACATTTAATTTTTTTTTATTGATGTGTATATATATTTTAGGAAATATTTTTAAAATCAATTTTTATTTTCATTTAAAGTGATAGATACAATACTATATGTCTCCTAACAGCAACATTTTTTCTTTTTATATAAATTTTATTAAGCGTATATATATATATTTACAGGAGATAGCATCATCTATAAATATATTATCTATTAATTACTTAAAATTAATTATATATAATATAATATTATATTGTTATTAACTATATGGATTATATAAAAAAAAATACAGAAAATAATTACATTACTGATTACAATTATTATTTAAAACATTTTTTACTTGAAAATGATTTACTTGATTCTAATACATCAGATAAAATTATTTTTAAAGCCAAATCTATTGAATCATTAGATAATTATTTAAAAAAAAATTTTTTAGATGATAAATATATTGAAAAATTTATACATAATTTAGGATCGCAAATTATGAATTTAAAAAAACAAAATTTTGGTATATTATATTTTAGTTTAAAAGATATTGTTATTATTAATTCTAATATTTTTTTATTTATTAATCCAAATAAGTTATTTTCATTAGGAGCAAATAATTTACATAATACTTTATCTTCATTCATAAAAGAAAATACTTATGATGAAGATTTTATTCCACCTGAATTAAAAAATACTTTAAATTTAACTAATTTAAATCTAGCTAGAGGAGAAGTTTTTTCTTACTATAGTTTGGCAAAAATTATTTTATTTACTTTCAATCTTGAATTAGAAAATTTATACTATACAAAATTATATTTTTTTTTAAATAGATGTTTAGAATCTACACCTAATAAGCGAATTTTTTTATATGTATAAAATCTCTCTAAATTATCTGCATTTTATACATTGTTTAAAAGTGTTGTTATATCCTTGTTTTTCGTTTTTATCTTGTAGAAATCTCTGTAGATATCTATTCCCATGACTTACATGATTTGTATTATAATTTTTTGGTTTATGAATTTCAAATGAATCATTATCTGAACTAAAAATTATTTTTTTAATATTTAATTGACTTATTACATTAAAACAATTTTTACATGGTGCTGAGTTTCTATAATTTCCTTCATTATCAGTTCTAACTATATATAGTGTAGTTTTTTTAAAAACTTTCTCGTAACCCCCACCCTTTTATCTGATTTACATAGTTGCCATAACTATTCTCACAGACGGAATGGAAGAGGTTACGAATTGCCGCAATTTCTGCATGACATGAGCAAGTATTAGAAATAAATCCATCTTGAGACCTCGTCCTTGATGAATTATGTCCACGTCCAAGTATTTTACCATTAACTACGGCTACACATCCATGCCTAGATAGAAGATTCGACTTCCTAGATTCCACAGCCGCCGCACAAACATAAATCTGATCAGTTGCGCTCAACATTATTCTTATTGTGTTATTCTTTATATTTTAAAATTTTTATTTTCAATTTTATAAGTAGAATAACTTTTTATTTTTTTTTTTTTTAAAATTGATCTAATATAGTTTAAAGAATTTATATTTAATACTTTAATAATGGAAGAAAGCAGTATGAAAATTCCTTATTACGTGTTGAAAATTTATATTGATGAAACTGTTAATGATCGTAAATTAAAATATAAAAAATATGTAAAGGACATTCAAGAAAAAATGAATTCTTATAGTTCTGGGGATAATCTCTATATGGATGCTGGTTTTGATTTATTTAATATTACTAATGTAACTATTCATTCAAATACACAAAGTAATCGAATTGATCATGGTGTTAAATGTGCAATGACATTTAATGAAATTCCTACTGCATTTTACCTATATCCAAGATCAAGCACTGGTTCAAAAACTCCTCTTCGTTTATCTAATTCAGTGGGAATTATTGATTCTGGATATCGAGGTAATATTATCGCTCTTTTTGATAATATTTCAAATAATGATTACAATGTTTCTGCTAATGACCGCTTAGTTCAACTTTGTGGACCTAATATTATGTATCCTATCTATCCTATTTTAGTTAATACAGAAAGTGAACTTGGTATTACTTCCCGCGGTAGTAAGGGTTTTGGATCAACAGGTAGGTAAATATGCATATTTATACTATAAGAATTTATCTAATCAAAAAAATTTAAATTTTATTTTTTTATTACATACCTTCTCTCATTAAATAATAATTATATCTTAAACTATAATTATTATTTGAACTCTTCTCAGTGTGATTCGAACACACGACATGTGGATATCTATTATTATCCTTTTACAGTCCACCGCTCTACCAACTGAGCTATGAGAAGAATTAATTATTGACAATAGTTTAACTTTATATTATTTTATTGTATAATATTACATTTTATCTTACATTAATTTATATGCAGTCTTTTGAAATTAATAACTTTAATGATATAAGTTTAAATAATAATTATGAAAAAAATTACTCAAGCGATATAGATAATAATACAGAATTAGATAATAATACAGAATTAGATAATAATACAGAATTAGATAATGTAATTATTGATATTAATAGTGAAGATAATGTGAGTACTATACACATTGATGATTATGCAATTGGTAGTGAACCTAGTGATACTAATAGTAGTGAGATCTCAGTTAATAGAAAAATTAAATATAATAAACTATCGTTTAATGATATTTTAAGTAAAATAAATGAAAACTATGAACAAGATAGTGTTCATAGATATTCATCTGCTATGGATATACTAGCTAGTTACTTAAAAGGACAAAAAATAATTTATATGGAATCTAGAACATATTCGTTAAAAATTTTAAATTATTTAATGTTTCCTGCTATTTTTTTATCTGGCGTATCATCTGTTGCACAACAGGAATTATGTACAGTAACACAATTTAGTTCTATTTTATTATCCGGTCTTAGTGCATTTATTGCTTTTTTACTAGCAGTAGTAAATTACTTAAAATTAGATGCTATTTCTGAAGCCCACAAAATATCAGCACATCAATATGATAAGTTGCAAAGTTATATTGAATTTCAATCAGGACAGATATTATTATTTAGTGATCCAATTCTTTCAAAGCAAACTATTCAAAAGCAGCTCGATGCATTTACAGATGTATATGAAAATGATTGTCACGAATCAAATGATATATCTTTCACAAAAGTTTTTTTGGAAAAAAAAAAGGAATTATATGATAAAAAAGAAAATGAAAAAAAATTATTTATGCAAGAATTAAAAATAAAAATAGACAAGATTGAAGAAAAAATTGCTGATATAAAAGAAACAAATCAATTTATTATTCCAAGAGCTGTTCGTTATCGTTATCCAATAATTTATAACACAAATATTTTTTCTATTATTAAAAAAATAGATGATTATAAAATAGAAACTATTAATAATCTTAAACATGTAAAAAATGAAATTAGATTTATAAATGCATTACAGAAACAATATAGTTATAATTTAGAAGATAAATATAATATTAAACTTAATATATTATTTAATAAAAAGAAACATCTTGTTAATACTATATTATCTTTAAATACCGCTTTCTCCATTATTGATAAAATGTTTTTACGTGAAATTTCAAATGCTGAAATAAAAAAAAAAAATTATTGTCGATTTTTTTTAAATAGTATAATTAATACATGTTGTCCTAGCTGTTGTAATAATTTTTTTATTCCAGAAAATTATAAACCTGTACATGATTGTGATAATGAATTATTATGTAAAATTATGGATTTTGATGTTTGTAAAAAAAAATTATTATCTTCAAAAAATAAAAATTGAAATCTTTTTTTTTATTATCGTAACAATAGCACCCAAATTACACATTTCAACTATAATGCAGAGGAATATTTCATGCTGTTTTTGTTTAAATACAGGTATTCCACTTCCACATAATCATACTATTCGTGACTTTACAAAAAAGGATAAACCTATTATTTGTCCTACACTTCTCTCTAGTGAATGTAGTTATTGTCACAAATTAGGACATACAAAAAATTATTGTCTTAAGCTCAAAGAAAGGAAGCACTCTAGTTCTATCATTTATCCACCAAAAGAAAAAACAGCGTCAGAAAAAAAAAGAGTATTCATTATCGATTCCGATGGATTCACAAGTGTTCCTTCAACTAATAAATCTATTAATTCTCCTCTTTTAGAAAAAACGAATAAAGTTCCACGCATGAATACACTTATGTCTGCATTTGGCGCATTAGATATGGAGTGCGCCTCATCAGATGATTCAGAAGAGTATAAAGATATCGAAGATCAAGATAAAAAATGTAATAAAGAATCCGAAAAATATACATACTATCATACTCCATGTGGCGAGAATGACAAAAACCAATCATGGGCACATGTTGTTTCATCTACAGAATGTGAAGTTAATGATTTTCCTACACTAGATGAGCTTCGTAGGCGGTTAGGAATTGTACCTGGATTATCGTGGGCTGAACAATCTGAAGATTAAAATATATTTTATTTTAGTAAAATATATTTCTTTGTTAATAATTTTTTTTATTCTTTTTATATATTTATATATTTATAAAATTATGAAATATAATTATTTTTATTATATAACTTTTAATACTATTACTTTTTCACTAATTATATATATAAACAATTTATATAATAAAATTTTTAATAATTTTCATAAGAAAGATAAAGAAACTCAAACTGATTTTTTACAAACTATTGATAATGAAACTCAGACGTTTGATAATAAACATATAGACATTAATTCTAATAGTTATGTTGAATTTGAATATATACATGTTATAGATTCTCAAAATGATTTAGAAAATTTAATGTTATTAGCAGTAAATCAAATGGTAATTCAAAAAAATCCTTCAAATTATCAATGGATAATAGAATAGTAATTCAATTACTATTTTATTATCTTTATTATTATCATTGTATTTTTTAAATTTATTTAAATTTTATCATTTGCTTCTGTCTCTACTTCTCTCTTTGGTTCTGTCTCTACTTCTCTCTTTGGTTCTGTCTCTACTTCCTTTACTATTACTGTATTTTTTTCTTTACTTTCGCTTTTTTTTCTTGATTCTACAAAATGTACTATCGTATCTATGGTTAAAGGTATACATGTTTTAAAACATGAAATTAATGTTGTTTTTGTTTTTTTATTATTTATATCTAGTTGTCCTTTTGTTGCTAATATAATTAAATCAATTGTATTTTCTAATATTTTTTTATCTATCATTTCTGTAATAATTCTTTTCTCATTCTCATCATCTACTAAATCTTCAACTAAACTTTTTACTATTACTATTACATGTTTCTTTTTTTCACTTCCAGAAATTACAAACTTTTCAACCAATTCTATTACTTCTTTTATAACAATATGTATTGTATCTGCTGTAATTCTTGTCTCTCCAAACTTTTGTTTTAAATCGTAAATTGTATTAGCTACTAATACTGTAATTTGCTTATCATCACCACTCATACTATATAATAATTACTATATTATATTTTTAAAATATAATAATTATTTAAATTAATTTTGTTTGCACCGTCAGGGAATCGAACCCTGGGCGATCGCTTGGAAGGCGAACATGTTACCACTACACCAACGGTGCTTTAAAAGTATTTTAATTTTAATACTTTTAAAAACCCCCGACGGGACTCGAACCCGCAATCCCAAGATTAGAAGTCTTGTGCCTTATCCAATTAGGCCACGGGGGCAATAAAATATTGCATCTAGTTTATCCTAGATAAACTCTCTGTACTGGGTTCGAACCAGTGACCTTGCGGTTAACAGCCGCACGCTCTAACCAACTGAGCTAACAGAGAAATATAT
>MDTC01274586.1_pt1 | contig 47998 bp, 33 predicted proteins | sample 811181 | NCBI WGS metagenome assembly MDTC01 (sample SAMN05326644, study PRJNA326480) | marine metagenome | isolation source: seawater | place: Pacific Ocean: North | collected 2011 | reverse complement strand
TTGTGCATTATTTTATCTTAATGCCCTGCTCATGGATCGTCCTGAACCTGGTGAATCTTTATATACAAATATTATCTGGTCACTATATGATGGGGAAAAACAAATTTCTTTAAATGAAAAAGAAATTTTGAGATTCATTAATAATGAGATTTTTAATACTACACATCTTGTCAAAGGTATGCCTGGATGCTTTTTAACAAATATTAAAGAAAATTTAAAGTCTAATAATGAAATCCTGTGGTTTACGATTGCAGATGTCCACAAAACACAAAATGATATTACGCATCTTCTTGGCAATTTAAAGGATAAAGCCTCTATTGAATCAAAGTTAATAAATAGTATGAATTCTAATCATCTACACCTTGAAAAATTTATTGGATGTTCCGATGGATTTCAGTGTACAAATAATATCATAAATGATCTACATCATACCGCCAATACAATATTTAATCAATTACGAGGTGGAGGGTTTTTTGATAATTATGATTTAAAGATATCTGATTTTCTTAAATTTTTGAAAAACCGAAATAAATTAATTTTTAATCAATATTATCAATCAATTAATAATCTCTCATCAACTATCAACATAAGAGATTTGATTGAATTTGGGGACAATACACATGACATATCATTAAGAAGATTATGTAGAGAATATCTACCACTCACAATGGGTCGGCGGCATGGAGATCCAAGTCGACCATGGAATCATTTTGAAATACAAACAAAAGATAAAGATGGTGATAATCTCTATTACTATGAAGGTAACTGGAGGGATATTTTTCAAAATTGGGAAGCTCTTAGCCTGAGCTATCCTCTAACTCTAGAGTCCATGGTCACAAAATTCCTAAATGCTACTTCAATTGATGGATATAATCCATATCGAATTACTAGTGATGGTATCGATTGGGAGATAAGTGAGCCTGATGACCCCTGGAGTTTTATTGGTTACTGGAATGATCATCAAATCATTTATCTATTAAAATTACTAGAGCACCTGAATAATTTTAATTCATCAAGATTAGAAACATTAATCTCTGAATCAATATTCAGCTATGCAAATATTCCATATAAGATAAAAAGCTTTGATGAGATTGTATCAAATCCAAAAAATACAATCGACTTTGACTTTGATAGTCATAAAAATATTCAAAATATAGTTAAAAAAATAGGTACAGATGGCCGACTAATTCTTAATATCAATGGAACAGTTTATCATGCTAATTTAATTGAAAAAGTTTTAGTCCTAATCCTTGCAAAAATTTGCAATTTTATCCCAAGTGGAGGTATCTGGCTCAATACTCAGAGGCCTGAGTGGAATGACGCAAATAATGCACTAGTTGGGTATGGCACATCAATGGTGACTACATACTATCTGAAACGTTTAATAAAGTTCTTTGAACCTATATTAAAGAGTATGAAACAAAAAAATATTCGCATTTCAAATGAGATAGTTAAATGGATGAAAGATGTTGATCATTCTTTAGGTGAATTTCAAAATAAAAAAATAGATGATACCCATAGATTTGAGTTTATTAACCAATTAGGTCGTTCATTTTCTAAGTATCGTAATACAGTTTACAAGCAGGGCTATAGTGGGAAAAAAGAATTAAAAATTGAATCTATATGTCGTCTTTTTAAAAATATTAATCTTGAATTAGATAAAACTATTCAACTTAATAGAAGCCAAAATGGTTTTTATCATGCCTATAATACCATGAACATGGATTTAAAAAATAAATTGGTTGATGTAGAAAATTTAGAGCCTATGCTTGAAGGACAAGTAGCAGCCCTAAGCTCAGGGGAGATAACAATTGATGACTCAATTACATTACTAGAATCCCTTTTCAATAGTGAACTATATCGAAACGATATGAATAGTTTTATACTTTATCCAGTAAAAACAACAATGCCTTTTTTAGAAAAAAATATAATCCCTAAAAATAGTATTAGTGCAAGCACACTCTTATTAACCATGCTAAAAGAAGATGACCATTCAATTATTGAAAGCGATGCAAATGGAGATACTCGTTTCAATTCTGATTTTAAGAATTCTTTTGATTTAAGTAGCAAACTCAAAAGTTTAGAGGTTACAGATAGATATGGCGATTTAGCTTCTCAGAATTATGATGAAATAATGAAAATTTATGAAAGCATTTTCAATCACCGTAACTATACCGGAAGATCTGGTACAATGTTCTCTTACGAAGGAATAGGCTCTATCTATTGGCACATGGTATCCAAACTATTACTGGCAGTTCAAGAAAATTTTTTCCAAGCTGAATCTAAAAAAGAGCCAAAGGATAACATAAAAAAGTTAGGCCATTTATATTATAAAATTCGAAATGGCCTCAGTTCAGAAAAAACACCACAAGAGTATGGGGCATTCCCTTTTGATCCTTATTCGCATACCCCTTCACACTCTGGCGCACAGCAGCCTGGGATGACAGGACAAGTAAAAGAAGAAATACTTACTCGTTTTGGTGAGCTTGGATGTTTTGTAGATAATGGCTGTATCCTGTTTAATACTACTCTATTAAAATTTGATGAATTTTTAAAAGAACAAAAAGATTTTGTATACTATAATACTGATAATATTAAAGAGCAATTGAAACTAGAAAAGGGTCAATTAGCTTTTACCTTTTGTCAGGTACCTATAGTATATACCTTAGCCCCAAAAGGTTTTACAATTGAAATATGCCTCAATAAATCAAAAAATAATACCATTAATAGCAAAAGGATTGACTCCAAATTGAGTGAATCAATTTTTTATCGTGATGGTATGGTTAGACAGATTAATATTGCAATGAGTAAAGAATATTTATTTAATGAATAACTCTTCATCGGAAAAGAACAAATGAAAAAATATCTATTAACTTTAGCACTTTTATGTAATTCTGTTTTTTCTAGTGAACTTCTAAAGCTAGCAAATGGTAAAATTGTTAATTCCAATAATAAAATAATAAATCTTAAAGGTTGCAACGTTGGTAATTGGTTAATGCTAGAAATGTGGATGCTAAACTATGCAGATCGAGGTATTGCAGATCAATATGAATTTATCAAAACACTCGAAGATAGATTTGGTAAGCGGGAAGCTGAAAACTTAATGGATATTTACAGAGCAAGCTGGATTAAAGAAAAAGATTTTGATATAATTAAATCATTTGGGATGAATACAGTTCGATTACCCTTTGATTATAAATTGCTCATGGATTCCGATTCAAAACCTTTTACATTAAAGCGAGATGCCTGGTACTGGCTTGATTTAGCAATCGCAACTGCAAAAGAAAAAGATTTATATGTAATCCTTGATATGCATGGCGCGCCTGGCAGGCAAAGTGGGATGGATCATTCAGGGCGAGTTGGATATAATAAATTATGGTCAGACAAAAACTTTCAAGATCAGACTGTATGGCTATGGAGCAAAATATCCAAAAGATACAAAAATGAGCCAACAGTGGTTGCATATGATCTATTAAATGAACCATGGGGCAGCAGTACACAAAACCTTAAAAAAATAACCCTAAGATGTTATCAAGCAATTCGAAAAAATAATGATGAACACATTGTAATCTTTGCTGGACACCATACTGGAATTGATTTTTACAAAAATATCAAATCTATTAGTATGGAGAATGTTATATATACGATGCATTTTTACCCTGGATTCTTCGGATGGGGCTCTGCCACTCCTTTTGTACATGCCGAATTTTTATTGGAAGGCCTTCAAGAATGGACTGATAAAATGGTAGATTTTAATACTCCGCTATTAATTGGCGAATTTAACGTTGTACTAAAAGAAGCTGGTGGTGGTGAGATGATGCGTAGATATTATGACTACTATGAGAAATTAAATTGGCCCGCAACAATGTGGTCATACAAAGTTCTAAATGAAAAAGGTGGAATAAATGAAGGTTCTTGGGGTATGGTTACAAATAAGAATAAGTTAATCGATTTTGATATTACTTCTGCAACTAAAAGCGAGATTATTAAATGGTTCAAATCTTTTGGTTCAATGGAATTTTCTATAGATAAAGATTTACAATACTGGCTTACCACAAATGATAAACCAAACCCCTTAGACTCATTACCCCCCAAGCCGCCAAAGTTAACAGAAGTAACACATAATGATGCAGCCCCTGAACCATGGAATATTATTGATATTGGAAGGCCTCTAAAAGGGGGACAAAAAATCACAAAAAAAGATTGGACTATCTATGGTGGTGGTGATGATATTTGGAATGAAGATGATCAGTTTAGATTTATTTATCAAAAATTAAAAAACAATTTTGAACTTACAATTAAAGTCGATTCTTTAACAAATACACATACCTATGCAAAAGCAGGTATAATGGTTAGAAGGAGTCTCAATACGAATTCTGCACATGGACTTATTAATTTTTTCCCAAGTGGTAACTCGGAATATGGCTATAGAGAAAAAAATGGTCAAACAATGCAGGCAACTTCAGGCCCCAAAGTTGATTGGGAAAATGCTCGACTTAAAATCAAAAAAAATAATTCATCTGTACAATTTTCTATTTTCAGTAATAACTCATGGGAATTAATGGGTGAATTAGATATAAGTAAATGGGGTAATAATATTTTTGTAGGTTTAGCTACATTATCGCATGATAATTCTCAACTTACAAAAGCTATTTATTCTGATATTGAATTAACCAATAACTAATTACCAACTGTGTACAAAAATTATTATAAACTTGCTTTCATTTTTTTTATTATTGTATTTGGGTCTGCCAAAACTCAAGAAATTAGAATTAACGAAATCGTCTCGAGTAATGGAGACAATCTCTATGATGAAGATAACGACACTCCAGATTGGATTGAACTACATAACCCAACAAATCAAACCATCGACCTTTTAGGTTATTGTATCACAGATGATCCTGACGACTTATCCAAATGGAGCTTCCCATCAATTCAAGTAGAGCCAAATGCTTTTTTGGTCTTATTCGCATCCGATAAAGACAGGAAAAATTACGTAGTCCAGTGGGATGCAAAAATAGACTGGGGGGATTCCTGGAACTACTGGATTGGTAATAGCGCACCGACTACAGATTGGGAGCTCCCCGAAACAGATATTAGCTTTTGGCCGATAGGTCCAAGCGGTTTTGGATACGGTGATGGCGATGACAATACCGAAATTGAACAGGCTATCAGTGTTTACGTAAAAAAAGAATTTTATATCCCCGATTCATCTAAAGTCAAAAAAGCATTATTCCATTTAGACTATGATGATGGGTATATTGCCTACTTAAACGGTGTAGAATTTTCAAGACAAAATCTCGGAGCAATGGGCTCTCCAGTATATTACTTTACTACAACAACGGGATTACATGAAGCTGAGATTTATAATGGTGGCTCTCCCGAAATGCTTGTAATTGATTTAGCACTATTCCCACTCAAAACCGGTTCTAATACTCTTGCAATAGAAGTACATAATTATTCAAATACTTCTTCTGATTTAAGTTGTATCCCATTTCTTACATTAGGTTATGATACAGAGTTTGATGATTTTAGAGAGCCAAATGAAATCATTGATATTCCTGAATCATATTTACACACAAATTTCAAATTAAGCTCAGATGGTGAATCTATCTTTTTAAGTGATTCAAATGAAATCATACAAGACTCAATAATAACTGGACCCATACAGACAAATATGTCTTATGGTAGATATCTTGAAAGTAACTCATGGAATCTTTTTAATGAACCCACACCCTGGTATTCAAATACAACTAATCCTTCTCTTGGAGCTTTAATTCCGCCTGTATCATCACACGAATCTGGATTTTATACTGGAGAGCAAAATGGAATATCTGTACAACTTTCTAGTACAAATACAGCTGGCAATATCTATTATACACTTGATGGATCAATCCCAACCGATAATGATGCAATCTATAATTCTTCAATTATAATTAATTCCAATACAGTCCTTAGGGCCAGATCAATATTAGATGATTGGGTACCTTCTCCAATTATATCAAAAACTTTTATTTTTGATAATGATCCTAGTGATAATCTTCCAACTATATTTATCTCAACAGATCCAAATAGTTTTTTTAATGAAGACACCGGAATGTATGCATTCGGTCCTAATGCAGATTGGAATTTCCCATACTTTGGATCCAATTTTTGGGAAGACTGGGAAAGACCAATCCATTTTGAAATTTTAGAAATTGATGGATCTGGCTATGCCGCAAATGCAGGTGCTAAAATATTTGGTGGATGGAGTAGAGGATTCCCTCAAAAATCATTATCAATTTTTTCTAGAAGCCATATTGGACCTAGTAGTTTTGAATATCAATTATTTCCTGATTCTGATATAGATAACTACGAAGCATTTGTAATTCGTAATTCTGGCAATGATTGGGAATCCACCATGTTAAGGGATGGCTTTATTACCAGTCTAGCAGATAATCTTGATATTGATCATCAAAGATATAGACCTGCTATTTTATATATTAATGGACAATTCTGGGGTATACAAAATCTAAGGGAAAAAGTTAATGAGCACTTTCTGTCATCTAATCATTCAATTGATCCTGAACATATAGATCTATTAGATCTATCAGGCATGAACAATGAAAATATTATTCATGGTACAAATATAGATTATCAAAACCTCATTAACTATCTTGAGACACAAGATGTAACTGATCCAATAGTTGAAAATGCAATTGAAAATTGGATTGATATTGATTCATATATGAGTTATCAGGCATTCCAAATATTTATTGATAATCGAGACTGGCCTGGAAATAATATTAAGTTCTGGAGAGATCATAGACCAGGTGGTAAATGGAGATGGATTCTCTATGATACAGATTTTGGTTTTAGTATTTGGGACCCTAATGCATATTATTATAATACATTAGAGTATGCATTAGATCCAAATGGCCCTGATTGGCCAAATCCACCATGGAGTACTTTTATTTTTAGAAAATTACTTGAAAATGAAAATTTTAGGAATCGTTTTATAAATATATATTGTGATTTTTTAAACACCGTGTTTCAGCCTAATTCCCTTCAAGACCACTTAGAGATGGTCTCTTCTAAAATTGAAAACACAATTCCAGAACATAGAGATCGATGGTATAATAATGGTAATTGGCCAAATTCTGTTATTAATTGGGAATCAAATATAAATAATATGGAAAATTTTGCATCTGAACGAAGAATTAGAGTAATTGGACAGATCAGAGATCAATTCAATTTATCAAGTATGAATATGATTACGCTAAATGTGATGCCCTACAATGCAGGTAACATTCAGATAAATACTTTAAATATTAATCAAGATAATTGGAGTGGGTTTTATTTCCCAACTGCGCCTATTAGATTAGCGGCAATACAAAATGAAGGTTACCAGTTTAGCCACTGGCAACAATTTCCAGATTCTAGTAGCTCAATGACACTTAACTTAACTAACTCAATGGTTTTAACAGCAGTCTTTAACCATACCAATCTTAGCCCTGGTACTGTTGTAATAAACGAGATTAATTATAATTCTAATAATGATCATGAATCTGGAGATTGGATAGAACTCTACAATTCAGGTGAAATGGCTATTGATATTTCTGATTGGAGATTGAAAGATGATGATAATAATCATATCTATAATATACCCGAAGAAACAATTATTGATAGTGAAGACTATCTAGTCATTGCTCAGGATTTAAATCAGTTCCATGAATTTTATTCTACTGAAATTTATACAATTGGTCCTTTTGATTTTGGCTTTGGCGGTGGTGGAGATCAAGTAAGAATCTTTAATAATATTGGAGAATTAATTGATTCCGTTGAATATGATGATGTTGCACCATGGGCATCGGAAGCTGATGGAGATGGCCCAACCTTAGAACTAATCAATCCTGAATTGGATAATTCCCTTCCAGAATCATGGGCAGCTTCAGAAGAGCATGGTACACCTGGAGAACTAAATAGTACTTTTAATATATTAGAATCTAATGAAAAAACATTTTATCCAGATAAAATAGAACTCTATTCTTCCTCTCCAAATCCTTTTAATCCCGCAACAACTATTTCATTTGATGTCCCTCATAATGAAAAGCGTTATAATATTCGATTACAAGTTTTTAATCTTAAAGGACAGTTAGTACAAACAATCTTGAATTCAGATTTAAGCTCTGGTAGACATAATATTACATGGGCACCAAAAAATATTTCTTCTGGAATCTATATTTTAAGATTAGCCTCTAAATCAGATGTGATCAACCAAAAAATTACTTATTTAAAGTAATTTTACAATATCTATTATTCTACAAATGTCCCTTTATCCATCCGAACAATATAAGCCTTACCTCCAACCGACTCGATTGCCTTAGCAACTTTTTTTGGATTATTAGGTGCATATGCAAACATACAACCACCTCCTCCTGAACCATTAATTTTCCCTCCTAATGCACCAGCAGATATAGCCGCATCTAACATGGCATTAATCTGGGGTGTACTTACCTTTAATAATTCATCAAGAATTTGATGATGGTCTAACAATAATCTACCTATCAAATTTCGATTTGGTTTTTTTTTATTTAACTCAGTCAATGCTCTATTCAACAAATCTCTATTTATAATAGTTGCGTTGAATAATTCAATTTCTTCATTATTTAAATCTGTTGTATCTGCATTACTATTAAAATTATAGATTGTATTATTTGGGTTTTTCAATTTTAATTTTTTAAAAAGAGCCAACCTAGAATGATGAGCCCTTTTTAAAATATTTAATGTATCTTTTGTTTTACCTGAATCACCTAAAACAAAAGTACCAAGTTTTACATTCAATGTATTAATAGAAATACTTGGTTTAGACTCTAAATAAATTAATTGCCCCAAAGCTGTAGTGTATTGATCCATAAGACCACCAGGTTCATTGAACTCTATGACTTCTGATTGATATGCTAATTCACCAATCCTTTTTTTATCCCATTGTAAATTTTGATCAGCAATCTTAGATAAAAAATGAATCCAACTCACTACGATTGCCGATGATGAACTAACACCCGCCTGAATGGGTATATCACTGGTAATTTCACATTCAAACCCATTAGAAAATGTAAGACCAGCATTTTGACAAACTTTAATTCCACTTTTAAAATAGTCTCTTGGATGCAAATATTCCAAATTATCTAAAGAAAAATTTTCAGTTTCATTCAGATCTCGTTTATGAATAATTATTTGATTATCGGTCCTTTTATCACCTTCTATTATAGAACGCAAGGAAACCGCCATTGAGATAACAGGTAAACCTAAATAATCTTGATGTTCTCCAAATAAACATATTCGTCCAGGTGTAGATATTCTCATTATATATAATCGATCCAGAAACTAAACAAATACACTTCAATACTTATGATTTTACCTGTTATAATCATTTCCATATTTTTAATAAACCAATTGCTGCAATTATGCCTGAAAAACATATTAAAGAACCAAGCAACATATGACCATAAATTAATTGTCCTACACCTAATAATAATCCATAGACAGCTATAGACCCCAGTAACATAGATAAAATTCCAAGTGGGACAGACCATGGTGTTTTTGAAAAACTATTATTTGAATATTTTTTCCAACCAGGACCACCAGGATTAACTTTATTGACAAAATTGATTAGAGTCTCTTCATCATCAGGATCAGTAAGATAAGTCGCAGTAATCCATATAAGAGTTGTAAGGACAGCACCAATCACAATCTTTTCCCAATCATCTAATAGTGAATCAGAAAAATTTAAATAACCGGCAATTATAATCGAACTAATCATTGCCACTATTTCTGTATAAGCATTAATTCGCCACCAAAACCATCTCAATATATAAATTAATCCTGTACCAGAACCTATCATCAATAATAAGGTAAAAGCCTGTGTTGCACTATTTAATATTAAGCCAAGACCCCCTCCTAAAATGATAAATAGAGTAGTAAAAAGACGACCTACAAAAACTAATTCTTTCTCTGTTGCTTTTGTATGTATAAATCTATAATAAAAATCATTTACCAAATAACTAGCACCTAGATTTAATTGGGTTGACATTGTACTCATGAATGCTGCAATCAATGATGCTGCTACAAGACCTAATAATCCAGGAGGCAATAACGTAAGCATTGCGGGATAAGCCACATCATGACCTAAATTATGATTGGATAAATGAGGGAATGTATTTTGAATATCAGATAGCTCAGGAAAAATAATTAAAGATGAAAGAGCAATTAATATCCATGGCCAAGGCCTTAATGCATAATGTGCTATATTAAATAATAATGTAGCCTTTACAGCACTCTGTTCATTTTTTGCAGATAATATTCTTTGAGCAATATAACCACCACCACCTGGTTCCGAACCAGGATAATAACTTGCCCACCATTGTACCGCTATGGGGACTAATAAAGTCGGGACCCAAATATTTGGGTCACTTAAATCGGGAATTAAAGCAATTTTATCAATTACATTTTTGTGAGAGATTAAACCTGAAATACCACCAATTTCTGGCATGTCTAGTATATAAAGCATACCACAAACAGAACCAATCATGGCTAAACAAAATTGAATAAAATCAGTAATTATGATTGCTTTTAGGCCTCCCAATGCGGAATAAATCAACGTTATTGAACAGGCTATAAAAAGTGTTCGCCAGCCAGGCCAACCTAATATTATTTCACCAAATTTTACTGCAGCTAAACTCACTGCCCCCATAACTAAAACATTAAAAATCAAGCCAAGATATAAAGCACGGAATCCACGAAGAAATGCAGCTGCTTTTCCACTATATCTAAGCTCATAAAACTCAATATCAGTCAAGACATTTGAGCGTCTCCAAAGTTTAGCATAAATAAAAACAGTAAGCATGCCCGTAAGTAGGAATGCCCACCATACCCAATTACCCGAGACACCACTTTCTCGAACAAGGCCCGTTACAAGATTTGGTGTATCAGTTGAGAAAGTAGTAGCCACCATAGAAATTCCTAATAACCACCATGGCATATTTTGATTAGCCAAAAAGAAAGAACGAGTATCTTTTCCTGCTTGCTTTGATACCCAAATACCAATAATTAAAGAACCAATAAAATAAGCACCAATAATCGCCCAATCTAAATATGATAATATCATCTATATATAATCATCTAATCCAAATATTGGCCTGTTTGTCTTCCATTTCCCTCGTGTGAAATCTGGAATTTTTACGGCTGAACTTCCCAACCTAATTGATTTTTCAGATAATGGACTAATTACACTCATACTGACAGCATCATATACATCAATCACAGGCTCTGCTCCCTTTAATGTTTCAATAAAAGCTCTGACTATAAAAAAATCCATTCCTCCATGTCCTGATCCAGCGGCTTGATCATGAAATTTCTTCCAAAGAGGATGATCAAACTGCTTTAGATATTTTTTCTCTTTTTCCCATTGATGAGATTCAGGACTAAGACTCTCTATATAAATAGAATTTGCATCTTTTTGCCATATCCCTTGAGTTCCTTGAACACGAAAATTAAGACTATATGGCCTTGGGTTATTTGTATCATGGCTTAACATAATTGTCTGCCCATTCTCACACTTTATTACTGTAGTAATTATATCCCCACATTTGAATTCTATACTAGAATTCGGATGATTTGAACCACCCTTGTTTTTTATATATCTATGCAAACCTCGACTTTGAGTTGCCGTAGATGTAAGATGTACCATACGATTTCCACGATTGATCTCAAGCATTGGACTAACGGGGCCTAATCCATGTGTCGGGTATAAATCTCCATTACGATCAATAGAATGTTGAGTTCTCCATTTAGATTCGGAGAACCCTTTGCTACCAAATTCAACACCACCTCCATAAGGCTGCTTGCCATCATTAAACTTGACGTGTCTAAGATCATGTTGGTAGCCTCCTTGACAATGAAGTAATTCACCAAACATATTTTGTCGAACCATATTCAAGATAGCCATGATATCTCTTCTATAACAAACATTCTCCATAATCATACACAACTTTTCTGTCTTTTCAGATGTGTTAACCAAGTCCCAGCATTGATCTATTGTTAAAGCCGCTGGAACTTCTGTACCTACATGAATATCATTTTTCATTGCTGCAATAGACATTGGATGATGCCACTCCCAAGGTGTAGCAATATATACACCATCTAGGTCTTCATTTTTTAACATATTAAAAAAATCTTCATCACCTTTATTATAGACTCTCGGCAATGGTTTACCAGCATCTTTTATCACCTTTAACGCTGATTCTATCATTTGATCATCAATATCACAAATAGCTGGTATATCTACTTCAGGATATTTTGCAACTAACCACAATACCCATTGCCCTCTCATACCAGTTCCAATGAAGCCCATTCTAACTTTCTTTTTTGAGCGCGACGCAAATAATGAGGTCGGCATTAATGAAACTGCCATACCAGCGGTTGCGGTTGCCTTAATAAAATTTCTTCTATTTATTTTAGACATTTATCACTTCCTTATGTTTTTGCAATGAATCTTCTAATTAATAATTTTATCAAAATAATTTAAGACTAACCTGATATCCAAGTCATAATACAATAGATTAATAATGTAACAACTATAATTATATAAGATGTTGTTTTTGCATATGCCCATGGAGTCATATCTACAGGACTAATATCACGCTGTTCGCTATCTGCAATATCGTCTACCTTCTTTGGTTTAAAGTAACCTATTAGCAACATAACTCCCACAGATATGAGAAAACTAATAAAATACCCATGTAACCAATGAAGATCCCCATCGCTATTCGCAAATATATCTGGCACATCTTTAATATTTATAAATGAGAAAAATGAATAAGAAATAATCCCAATAATCATCCCAATTTTTGCAGCTAATGCAGGCACATGTTTTGTAGAAATACCTAATATAAAAATACCAATAATTGGCACACTGTATAAACCGTTTACTTTTTGTAAATATTCAAAAATAGACTCCATTTGATTTAACATAGGAGCAATAATTATAGAAGCTATGGCTAATACTATGCCAAATATTTTCCCTACATTTACAAGTTCTTGACTAGTGGCAGATTTATTAAAATAACCTTTATAAAATTGTAATGAAAACAATGTTGAAGCACTATTTAATGCACTATTAAATGAACTAAGTATAGAGCCCATTAATACTGCTGCAAATAAACCTAAGGACCAATCTGGCAAAACATGACGTACAATAGCACCATAAACCTGGTCATTTTCCTCTATATTTAATTCTGGCATATGCAATGCAATAATTCCTGGGAAGCAAAGTATAAGTGGGCCAACTAACTTCATGATAGAAGCAAATAAGATACCTTTTTGGCCTTCTGCTAAACTTTTGGCTGCTATCGCACGTTGAACTATTACTTGATTGGTAGACCAGTAGAATATTTGAATAAACATCATCCCTGTAAATAAAGTTGGCCACGGTACTGAAACTATTTTTTTATCAATATTTTTTTGAACAAATACTGAAAGATATTGAGGGTTATTCTTAACCAACGATAATAATCCATTAAAAAATGATCCATCTCCCAAGCTATTTAATGCTAGTATTGGAATTACCAACCCACCAATTAATAATCCAAGTCCATTCAATGTATCGCTAACTGCTACAGATTTTAATCCACCAAAGATTGCATACGAGCTCCCTAGAATACCAATCGTGGCAACTACAACCCATAATGAAAAATGTAAATCGAACATGCCTATTAATGCCAATGATCCAGTATATAGTACTACTGGTAGCAACACTGTTACGTATCCAAAAAGAAATAACCCCGAGACTATTGACCGGGTTGTTTTATCAAATCTTTTTTCTAAAAATGCTGGTGTAGTTGTAAACCCACTTGATAAATATTTGGGTAAAAAGACCAGCGCTGTGATAATCATTGCAAATGCTGCTAAAGCCTCCCATGCAATACCCACTAAAGCTTTATCTCCAAATACTGAACCATTTAGGCCCACCAGTTGCTCTGTCGATAAATTTGTTAAAAGAAGAGAACCGGCGACTACAGGCCAGGCCAATGCTCTCCCACCGGTAAAATATTCTTCTACTACATTATCAGACTTTTTCATTCCCCGAACAATATAGTATGTAAAGCAAGCAACAAAGCCTGTCGCGAAAATAAATGTGATAATAGAAATCATATTTATGGAACTATTATTAAAGTAGTGATAATCATGAATGAATATCTATGTTAATATCTGAAAGAATAGCATCCAATGATTCTATTAAAAAAAGCGCATCATTACGATTAAAAACCATGGGCGGTTTTATTTTTAATACATTATTATCAGGACCATCTACACTAATGAGAATTCCCATTTCTTTCATCGCGTTAACAATATGCGTTGCTTCTTTTTCTGCTGGCTCCAGCGATTCATTATTTCGAACTAATTCAGCTCCTAAAAATAATCCTTTACCCCTAACATCACCAATGAGCTCAAATTTTTCCTTTAAATCATTTAACATAGATTTAAGATATAGACCTACATCAGCAGCATTTTTCTCAAGTTCTTCCTCTTCAATGATATTTAAAACTGAATGACCTATTGCACATGAAACAGGATTGCCACCAAAAGAATTAAAATATTCCATCCCATTATTAAATTGATTCGATATGTCTCTTGTCGTAACCAATGCGGATAATGGGTGACCATTACCCATAGATTTACCCATGGTCACTATATCAGGAATTAACTCCTGTGATTCAAAGCCCCAAAAAGATTCGCCCATTCGCCCAAAACCAATTTGTACTTCATCAGCAATGATAATACCTCCAGCATCTTTTATTTTTTTTATGGATTGTTTTAGAAATCCTTTTGGAAGTATTAACTGACCACCACAACCCATAATTGATTCAAAAATAAATGCAGAAATTTGCTTACCAGAATTGCTAATTCTATTAACGATAGTATCAATTTCTTTTACATAGTGTTTACTAGCATCTTCTCCACGGTATTTCCCGCTATAATAATTTGGCATTGGAATTGCATAAACAAATTCTGGAGCACCATCACCTCCAGGTCCATTATATTTATAAGGACTAATCTCAATTAAAGATGATAAATGTCCATGGTATGCTCCATCTAGAACGATCGTTTCCTTTGAACGAGTAATACTTCTGGCCATTCGAAGTGCAAGGTCATTTGATTCACTTCCAGAATTAGTGAAAAAACATACATCTAATCCAATAGGAAGTTTTTTAGTAAGTGCTTTGGCATATTCGACAATAGTGTCATTTAAATACCTTGTATTTGTATTTAATTGGCTTGATTGATCTAAGCCAGCCTGTATTACTTTTGGATGACAATGCCCTACATGTTGAATATTATTTATAGCATCAAGAAATTGTTTTCCGTTTGCATCGTATAAATATTGCCCTCTCCCTTTAACAATATGTAACGGATCTTCATAAGATAGGCTTAAAGATGGAGAAAGGTGCACCCCCCTAAGATGTTGTATCATTTTTTTATCAAGCATATTATTTTATATATTCCAAAAATTTTTGTGACCAATCCTCTAAATTTTCATTATCTAATTTTTCTAATAAATCCCACGCAGATTTTTGAGATGTAAGCAAATACTCATTCTCAGGAAATAGTGTATATCTCCAAGATGACATAGTAACAGAAATACATAACCGCATACAAACTAGATATATTATAAATTCAATTTCAGCATCTGTTAATGGGAAAAAAGATTGATAACCTTTTAACACCTGAGCCATGGGAAGGAAAGGATCATCTTTGGTCAATGCTATATAAGTCATACATACTGCTACTTCTGCAACTTGATAAGAAAATACCATATCCCCAAAATCTATAATCCCCATAGTATTTTCACTTTTATTTATTAAAATATTGTGGTCATTACTATCATTATGAATTATAGCCATTCTTAATCCATTAATCTTATTTAAATAGTTTTTTTCAAAAATATTTAAATATCGATTAATCAAGCTTCTTTTATTTTCTTCTCTAATAATATTTAATCTTGACCTAACAAGATCTATCCTTCTTATATCCCATTCAAATTGTCGATCTGCGGCCGGATGAGTAAATCCATCTAAAGATAAACTCAAGCGCCCAATAAATGAACCTAACTTATTATAATCTTTCTCTTTTAAAATAAGATCTTTTAAAAATTCTCCTTCAAGATAATCTACTATTCGAGAAAAATAATATTGATCATGAATTTGAATCCTAGTGATTTCTCCTATTTGAAAGGGAATCTTTATTTCCGAATCTCTACTATTAATATACTGTGTAGCTGCATCCTGCATATTTAATATATCTAAACTTTCTGCAGGATTAGAAATTTTTAAAATAGCTTTCTTATCATTATCTAACCGGATTAAAAAGTTTTGATCTCTATCACTATATAAATCTTTAATAATATCAGAAATATGAAAATGCTCTTTTAAAATATCAGATATTTCTAGATTAGAAAATGAAGGCGGTGGTGAGGAAAATACTGATTTCATTTAGATTTGAAATTACACTTTCTAGATGTTCGAAGCTGATGAAAAGGTAAAAAAATAAATTTGGAGATAAAATAGCATCCATTGTAACACTCTGAAACAATATTTTAAAATATGTAAAAAAATGTGACACAATTTATTTTTTTTATTAAGTTTCAATTAACCGAGGTAGGGTATTATCATAGAATATCTAGGTAATACCTCAATTTTAATGTCAGAAAAACAAAAATCAGTTCTTATCATTGAAAATAATGATGTGATATTATCTAATTTATCAGCTCGTTTTAAAAAACGGGATATGTTAGTAATTACAGCAAAAGATGGGTATGAAGGCTATACAAGAGCCTGTAAAGAGTTACCTAGCTATATTGTTTGTGAAACCTTACTTCCAAATATGGATGGGTATCGGATATCAAGATTATTAAAATTTGATGATCGTTTTAAAGAGATCCCTATTATACTTATGACAGGGAATAATCCTGATACAGTTAAAGAAATCTTTCAGGCAAGCGGAGCAAATGAATTAATTCATAAACCATTTCGTTTTCGTGATCTTGCCAGTATTATTGAAAAAATGGAGTCTGTATGAATCTAATTCCAGATTTTATCGCTCTACCATTTATTATCGTTCTAGGAGCATCAATAGGGAGTTTCCTAAATGTGGTGATCTACAGAGTCCCTCTAAAATTAAGTATCATTAAACCATCTTCACATTGCACATCTTGTAAAACGTCAATTAAGCTTTTTCATAATATTCCAATTATTAGTTATCTGTTATTAGGCGGAAAATGCCGTTACTGTAATACTGAGTTTTCTTCACGATATTTATTAATAGAAATCTTATCAACTATTGTAACTTTAATTCTTTATTTTATTTTTGGTCAAAGTACCTTTTTTATTTCCTATTGTATATTAGGCTATTTACTTATTGCAGTTACTTTTATAGACATTGATCACCTTATTATTCCAAATGGTATTGTACTGATAGGCATTGGGCTTACAATAATGATATTATATCTCGCTTGGTTACCTATTCAATGGATGGATGGATTAAAAGGTGCCTTATTGTTTTCTGGATTTTTATTTACAATAGGATTGATTGGACAGTTTGTATTAAAAAAAGAAAGTATTGGTTTTGGAGATACGAAACTTGCACTTATTCTTGGTGGATTTCTAGGGTTTGAACACTCGGTTCTCGCTTTATATCTTAGCTTTGCTTTATCGGCAATCGTAATTTTTATTTTTCTTGGTATGAAAAAAATTCAACGCAGTACAAAAATCCCTTTTGGACCATTTCTTTCATCCGGTACCATTATGACTATTATGACTCAGACTCCCCCCTTTGTTGGTGGAAACTATTTATTAAACTGGTATTACAATACAATGTTCTAATATGGCAGTTACTACAAAACATTCACTCGGGCAGATGCTTATCCAGGCAGGTAAAATTGATGAAAATCAACTGAAAAAAGCATTAGATATTCAGAAAGAGAAGGATGTCTATATTGGTGTAATTTTTCGTGAATTAGGCTATTTAGATGAGAAGGAACTGAATAAATATATTAGCCAACAAATGCAGATCCCTTCTATAGCACTAGGTCACTATGATATTGATAAAAGTTCTCTAGATCTTATACCAGAAAAAACTGTGAGATCATATAAAATGCTTCCACTTTTTCAATTAAATAATACACTAAATATTGCAGTTATTGACCCACTTGACACCAGCCCAATTAATGCAGCCAGAAAAGCAACAGGATTAAAAATTGAACCTGTTATAGTGACTGAAACTGAATTAGAGAATGCTATTGATTTATTTTATGGTATCTCAGGATTTGTTGATGCAAATAAAGGTGAAGAAGCAACAGACATTACAGATTTATTTGATGAAACACGAATCGTTGAACTTGTAGATAGTATTGTTAATCAGAGCCAACGCTATCAATGTTCTGATATTCATATTGAACCAAGAGAGCATGATATAAGGGTAAGATTTAGAATTGATGGTAAACTTCAAGACTTTCAAGCCCTGCCTAAAGAAATACACACAGCATTAATCTCTCGATTAAAAATTATGTCTAACATGGATATTGCTGAAACTAGACAGCCACAGGATGGACGAATTTTATTTCATTCAGCAAGAGGGCGTCTTGATTTAAGAATCTCTACCTACCCTACATTGTATGGTGAAAAATCAGTGCTAAGACTTCTAAATATTTCAGAAGCTCTACATTCTCTACGCGATTTAGGATTTGAAGAATCAATTGAAAATAAATTCAATAATATACTTATTGGTGGTGAAGGCATTATACTCGTTTCTGGTCCAACCGGTAGTGGAAAGACTACCACGCTGTATTCTACATTAAATAAATTAGAAAAGCCTGATGTCAATATCGTAACTGTGGAAGACCCAGTAGAATACGATTTGTCTAATATTAATCAAGCTCAGATAAATACTAAATCAGGAGTCACCTTTGCATCTGCTCTTAGAGCAATACTCCGACAGGATCCCGATATAATTATGGTTGGTGAGGTTCGAGATGAAGAGACAGTTGAATTAGCAATTAGAGCAGCACTAACAGGGCACTTAGTCTTTAGCACCATTCATACCAATGATGCTGCATCTGGATTCACGCGTTTATTAAACTGGGGCGTAGAACCATTTCTAATAGCTTCTACGGTAAAAGGAATACTGGCCCAGAGACTTGTTCGAAGAATATGCCAAGAATGCAGAGAGCCATTTATACCATCGAAAAAAGAATTGAAACTTGCTGGGCTAGATCCTGATGACACCATAGAAGCATTTGTTGGAAAAGGATGTCTATCCTGCCGAAATACGGGTTATAAAGGTCGAATTGGGATTTATGAGCTATTAGTACTTGATACTGATATTTCAGAACTAATACTTGCAGGATCACCTGGATATAAAATTCGTGAAATGGCTAGAAATAATGGCATGATTACTCTGTTAGAAGATGGTGTACAAAAAATAAAACGAGGGGATACATCATTATCAGAAGTATATGAAACCCTAGGCACCACAAGGATTTCTGAATGAAACGAATTTTATATGTCGGTGGAGAGAAAAAGGATCTTGATCTTCTAAGGATTAAAGATATTAATGTGGATTATGTGCAAAATGGAATGATCGCAATTAATGCTGCACAAACAAAAGAATTTGATGTAATTATAATAGAAGATCAACTTCCTCTTATGACACCTTCACGATTAATAGAAGAATTTATTTCTATGAAGTCAAATATCCCTATTTTAAGTATACTAAGGAGTGATGAACGTAGAGCACAAATTCTTGATGATTGTGGTCATGGGCTTTTTGGTTGGATTGAACCGGAATCTATTACGGATGAAGAAATAAATGAATTATTAACAAATGCCAAAAATTATCATGAGTTTCTAAAAGATGTCCCTCGTCATATAAAACCATCTTTTACAACCATTGGCTATAGCAATATTGTGGGAGTCTCTAGTATCATATTGGATATGTATCATCTATTAATTCAGATAAAAAATAAAGATGTTACTACACTCTTAACTGGGGAAAGTGGCACTGGAAAGAATCTCGTAGCCAATACCCTCCACAAAACTAGTTTACGTAGAGATCGACCCAATATTGCAGTTAATTGCCCAGCAATACCCTCAGAACTATTAGAGAGTGAATTATTCGGTCACGAAAAAGGAGCTTTTACAGGAGCGATAGAGCGTAAAGATGGAAAATTCTTAGCGGCAAATGCTGGAACCATTTTTCTTGATGAGATTGGAGACATGAGTTCATCCCTGCAAGCCAAAATTCTAAGAGTTCTTGAAAGTGGTGAGATTGAAAGAGTTGGAGGAGCAGAGACAATCAAGGTAGATGTACGAGTAGTATCCGCAACTAATCAAAATTTGGAAGAAAAAATACATAATGGTGAATTTCGACAAGACTTATTTCATCGAATTAATGTGTTTCCAATTGTGATCCCACCATTACGCGAACATAAAGAGGATATACCTATTCTTGCTTTTTCAATTCTAAAAAAACTCGTTAAAAAGCATAATACACCAGTCCGGTACATTTCATATGATGGGATGAATTTGCTTAAGGCTTATTCTTGGCCAGGAAATGTCCGTGAATTGGAAAATACTTTAGAGCGTATTGTTTTAATCAATGATGTCCCAATACTAACAGAATCAGAAATAAAAACTATACTCGATGAGAGCAGTGAATTAGTAAATCAGAGTGAATCTATACAACCTAGCCCGATAATTAAAAATGTACCAACGTCTAACGATTTGAAAAATACGTCTGATAAGATTGAGCATTCTGAACTAATTGATGCTGGAATAAAAGAACAATCAGGCTCTGACATTGTTAAAACATTAAAAGAATTAGAATATGAAGCAATCCAATCTGGACTATCCAGGACTAATTGGAATATGACATTAACAGCAAAACAATTGGGTATCAGTCGTATGACACTATATAGAAAATTAGATCAGCATGGACTCAGAAAAAACGATGAGTAAATCTTCTATCTTTTCTTATATAGCAACAAACTCTGAAACCGGCGTTGTTCGAGGAGAAATTCGAGCTGTTGGAGAAGAAGGTGCCATAGTACAACTTGAGAGGATGGGGCTAGAGCCTGTATCAGTCTCACAAAAGAAAGAATCTCTTCTAAATAGAAATATCGCATTTTTTGAAAAAGTACCACCAACAGACATCTACAATTTTACCCGACAACTATCCGTAATGCTTAAAGCCGGGGTACCTCTCGTAGATGCTCTAGATTCAGTACACTCTGATCAGACTAATCCTCTGCTTAGTAATACCATTAATACTGTAATCGAAGATGTATCTGGTGGAACAGCTTTATCAAAAGCAATGGGGAAACACCCAAAAGTATTTAACACTATGTTTGTCAATATTATTAAAGCTGGTGAGAGTGCAGGGGTTTTAGATCAGGTCTTATTCCAACTTGCAGATTTTATCGCCCATGATCTAAAACTGAAAATGGGCATCAAACAAGCCATTCGTTATCCATCTATTGTCATAGGGATAACCATGTTAGTTGGTGTGTTTGCTGTCACTTATATATTACCTCGCTTTTCTACATTATTCTCTAATACTAGAATTACCCTCCCTCTTCCAACGAGAATATTACTTGGCTTGGATCAATTTTGGAGAGATAACTGGGCCGGTGTAATCTTTTTCATACTTGTATTTGTCTTAGTCTTATGGCGAGCCCTTCGAACAGAAAAAGGGAAATTTCAATTTGATAAGTTCATTTTAGATCTACCTATATTTGGACCCATAGCACAAAAAATGGCCATCTCAAGATTCTGCCATGTATTAGACACTCTCGATAGAACAGGGGTTCCTATTCTGGAAGCCTTAGACATTGCTGGAAGAACTGTAGGAAATACATTTATGGAGAAGAGACTTGCAAAAGTTCACGCAGATGTTGAAATGGGAAAAAAGGTCTCGCTATCAATACAAAAACATACTCATGATGTATTCCCTCCTCATGTATTAAAGATGATTCAAGTTGGAGAAGATGCTGGCGCAATGGATGATATGCTTAAAGAAATTGGAGACATGACGGATGCAGAAGTTCAGGATAAAGTTTTAAAACTTACAGCAACATTAGAGCCCTTAATTACGGTTATTATGGGTGTCATGATATTGACATTGGCTCTGGCTATATTTCTACCTATTTGGGATATGTACGAAGCATTATCAAGAGGATAAGTTTATTTTTATTATATTCTGTGGCATATTTTTTGCTGTATTAAACAAAATTATAAAGTAGATCTAAATTCAAAATATGAGAATCTCATTTACAACGCTCTATAAATTCCTAAAGGTAAAAGCTGGTAATTCTATAGCTGAATTCGCAGTTGTCACAGCTATGATGGCAACTCTGATTGCCACCGCAATGCCAAAATACTCTGATGTTATGGAATATTCTAAGTATCGTAAGACTGAAGAAGAAATGGATAAAATATTAGTCATGGCCAAGAATTTTTATCAATCTACTGGTTCTCAAGAAGGACGAGGTAGATTCCCAGGCCAGGATAAATACAATATGGCTGTCGGCGGATATCAAACAGAGATTGACCTAATTAACGGTCTCGATAGCCTCACAGCTTTCTCGGATGAAGAAGGCAAAAATTGGTGCTCAATTTTTGGGATAAATAATGAAAAATCCCCAATGAACGAAGAAAGCCAATTTGTAAATGATACACTAGCCACAGATGAAAACTGTCAGAACTGTCCAGAATCAAGAATGGCTGGACATGAAGCCTGGTTACACCTCTTTAGTGATGAGCCTCTTATAAGCCCCTTCCAGGATGGACACTTTATCTATGCCGTTATTCCTGGTAGTGGTACCGGAAGTGATGCTGACTCACCTGTATTATATATCGCTGATGGTGAGAACCCTCGAGATTTTTATAAAATTCTCAAGTTCTAAAATTCCACAAACTACATCTTAATTCCCCATTGACTATTTGAATGGTATATTTCGTATCATATTGATACATAATGTAACATTAACTATGTAACATTTTGTTATAACATCCCTTTTTTTCTAAGCATCTAAATGTTTTTTTATATTTTTGGCACAGGTATTGCTTAATAGGGGTAGTTAAACATATTAATTAACTAAAAAGAGGATAGAAAAATGAAATATACACTTAAAAGAATATTTAAAACACTTAAGAGCACAAGCGGGCAATCACTCGCTGAGTTTGCAACTTCAACTGCCCTAATGGCGACTCTAGCAGCAACTGCTTCTCCTAAATTATCTGAACTAACTGAGAACACAAAAGCTGAAAAGTCTGTTTCTGAGATAGATAAGATTCTAACTCAGGCAAGAAACTTTTATCAAACAACTGCTCAAGAAGAAGGCCGCGGTCGTTTTCCTGGACAAGATAAATATGACAAACCTGTCGGTGGATATGGTGATGCTTGGTCAGCAGAAATTGAAACTTCTGTCTGGGAAGCTCTAGATCCATATAGTGATACCCCTTTTGATAGATGGGACCATCCAGAAGGTGCAAAATGGCGTTCTGTTTTTGGAATAAATAATAGTGACGCTCCACAAAGATATGGAGGTAATATACAAGATGATGATGTAAATACTGATTGCCAAACTTGTCCATCAATCATGCCAGGACATGATGAGTGGCTATCACTATTTGGATACAACACAATCAAAAGTCAGTATCAGGATGGACACTTTATCTATGTGGTTCTCCCTGGTGGTGGCACTGGTGGAGATGCGTACCCACCATTATTAATTGTAGCTGATGCGGAAAACCCAAGTCACTTTAATAACTTCTTAGAACCGTAAACATTTCTATCCACAGTCTTTACACAAAGACTCAAGATGAAAAAGCCCTAGTAGATCTGCTAGGGCTTTTTTTATTTATATTATCTTAATATCATATTGTTACATCTAATGTAACTATTTGCGACATACTAAAATTTATCATTTTTTTTTTAAATTTATTTTAATGACGATAAAAATGATAATTAGTTAAAAATATAATTGTTTTGGCATAGGTATTGCTTAATAGGGTGTACTGACAAATATGAATTAAGAAAAAATTGTTTCGAAACACATAAACCGAGAGGATAATAATGAAACAAACACTAAAAACAATCATTAGAAGCGTAAAAAGTATTAATGGTAATTCATTAGCTGAATTCGCTACTACTACTGCTCTAATGGCTACACTAGCTGCTACTGCAGCTCCTAAGCTTTCAGAAATGGCTGAAAACACTAAAGGTGAAAAAGCTATGAATGAAATTGATAAGATCTTAACACAGGCTCGTAACTTCTACCAAGATACTGCTGATAACGAAGGTCGTGGACGTTTTCCTGGTCAAGATAAATTCGATATGGCTGTTGGTAATTATGCTACTGAAAATGACGCATTACTTAATATTGATAACTTTACAGATTGGAAAAGTGAAGAAGGTCTTAAGTGGCGTTCAGTTTTCGGCGTAGACAATGCTGATAACCCACAAGCTGCTGATGGTAATGTCTCAAATGACGAAGATGAAACATGTGGAACATGTCCATCTAATAAAGCTGGCCATGAAGAGTGGATCGACCTTTTTGGTGGTAACACACTTTCATCTCCTTTCCAGGATGGTCACTATATCTATGTAGTAATTCCTGGAAGTGGATCTGGAACAGATGTTGTTCCTCCAGTTCTTGTAGTAGCTGATGCAGAAAATCCAAGTGATTTTAACAACCTACTTGCTCCTTAAGAGCTATCGAGTTGGTTAAGTAACTAAGATTTAAGAGTTACTTTAAAAAGCTCCGATTGGTTAATCCAATCGGAGCTTTTTTGCATTTAGATGACTGTGTTTCACTAATGTATCATTTTGTTACTTTGTATCTTAAAGGTACAAACTGTCTCAAAAACGATCACATAGCTATTTAATAAAAACAACAAAATCGTAAACTATTATTTCAATGAGTTATCGACGAGAAATAAGCCTTTTTGAACAAATAATTAATTAACAAATAAAAAATATGCTTTTCAGAAGAGACTTTGGCACGGGAATTGCTTATATAAATCAATGAAATCCAACTTAAGATAAGGATAGAAGAATGAAAAACTTTTTTAAATACATAAAAAACAACACAGGGCAGTCTCTTGCAGAATTTGCCGTAACAACAGCGATGATGGCAACTCTAGCAACTACAGCTGCACCAAAATTCTCTGGTGTTGGTGAAGGCGCGAAAGAAAAGAAGACATTGGCCGATATTGATAAAATCATGAAATCAGCCAACAACTTCTATAACGCTAAGGTTACAAGTGATGGTCGTGGACGTTTTCCAGGTCAGACTAAATATAATTTAGCAGTACCCGATGGTGCTGGATATGCTAACGAAGCAGCTCTCCTAGCAACTATTGAAGGTGATAATCCAACTTTTACAAATTTTGAAGGTAGTGACGCTCAAAACTGGGCATCTATCTTTGGAACAACCAATTCTGAAGCACCTATGCCATCATCCGCATCTGTAAATACAGCTGAAGATGATAATGGTGATGGTAGCTTTGATGAATATCGTGGAGCAGAAGAGTTCTTAAATGAATTTGGTGGCAACGCTATTAAGAGTCCTTTCCAGGATGGTCACTACATCTATACCGTGATTCCAGGTTCTGGTTCAGGAACAAGCTCTGTATCTCCGATCCTCTTTATAGCGGATCTTGAGAGTCCAAATAACTTTCACAAAAAACTACAACCATAATTAATACACTAACAAATCAGTGACTTTGAAATACACCACATCCAAAGGCAAAACTAACAAGGAGTTCGATATGAAGAACAATAAAGGATTTACACTAATAGAATTGATAATGGTCACCATTATCCTAGGAATCTTAGCAGCAGTGGCTATCCCACGCTATCTAACAACAGTCTCTTCTGCTGAAGAAGCTGCTGAAGATGCTGTTATCTCTAGCGTTCGCGCTGGTCTAGAGAACTATGCTACTGAACAATTAATGAGTGGCGGTCGTCGTATCTGGCCAGATAATCCATTTACTGCATTAGATACAAAGCCATCTGGTTATACAACAGATGCGACTACAGCTGATGCTGATGGTGAATGGACATTTAATACAACAACAAACAACATCACTCACCAGCGTAATGACAATACACGTCATCACTGGGACTATGCAAAAGGTACTCAAACTGGTGATAATGCTGCTGTTGGTACACTCGGCGCAAGAGAATCTGGCGCTGGCGACTAAATCAGTTCATTTTCTTGGTCTTTATTAGTTATTATTAGGCCATGAGATAAAAACTACTAAAAAGGCTCCGGTTTAAACCGGAGCCTTTTTAAATTCTGATGGAAATTTTAATATTTATACCAAAATGAAAAGAAAAATTCAAATGAAAAATAATAATGGATTTACTATGATGGAGTTTGTAGTAACTCTAACAATATTAGGAATTCTCATGAGCATTGCGGTGCCTTCTTACCATAATGTAAGAGAACGTGTCATCGAAAGAAACAATATCACAAATATGAATGTTATTCGAGAAACCTTTTTCCATTATTTTTATCAAACTCATATGCGTGGCAACCCGCACTTCCCTTTAACACCGAATAATGAAGACAATCTCATGAACAGTGAATGGTCAAATGTCCCAATTGATTCTTCCTATTCACCACTTGCACCAAAGCATCTATTTTCTGATGGGAGAGTGCCCTTAAATAGCAACTATAATCCATTCTCATATGAAACTTGGCAAGATACACTTCAGATTACGGGAGAGATTGTATATTATATTAAAATATCAGATCTTGACGAAGATAGTCCTTCTTACGAAAAATCCTTTACCCATTCCATTTAATCCCGTATTCTCTCGGTCGTATACACCCTTCCGACCATGATTGAAAAACTAAAAAAATTAATAAAAGAAACAACTTCCGGATTTACTCTCACTGAGCTAATTATTATCATTATCCTTATTGGTATTTTTGCGACTATGGCAATGATGCGGACTCGAGACGGGGTATCAACTATCCAACAACAAATAGCGATTGATCAAATTACAAGCGATATTGATCTAGTGAAGTCAATGGCATTCGCGAAACATGATACGATTACTATTGTCTTTTCAACAAATAACGAACAATACACTATCTTTGTAGGCCCTGATGGATCAAGAACTGCACTATCAGACTTCCCCAATAGTAATAACGGCGTTATTTCTTTTGATAATGCAACATTTAGAAATGTAAATATCTCTAATGCTAATTTTAGTGGAACTTCTGAACTGCAATTTTTACCACTTGGTGAGCCTAAATCTGGTGGGTCTATCGTATTAAATACCAAAACCATTTCCATTGAAAATGTAACTGGTAAGTGGAGTATTAATTAATGAAGGTCCTTAAAAGATCTGACTCGGGATTCACTCTAATAGAGATTATGGTGGTCCTCATTCTCCTTAGTCTGTCATTTATGGTGTTTTTGCAAGCATTAAATACAGGGAAATCCGTACGTGTCAATTCAGAAATCCGTACCATACAAGCCGTCTTACTTAATAGTATGCAACAAGAGATTCGGGCAAGAAAATATGATGAGAATAGCGCATCCCCATGGTCACAATCCCTAGGCCCTGCTGCAGATGAAACGACTGTTACTAATTTTGATGATATCGATGATTTTCATCAATACAAGATCTCATCTTTTTCGGGCTACCCTGCTTTTAGCTGTTCTGTTGCTGTAAATTATGTTGATGCATCAGATGGGTTTCATAGTACACAGTCTAGCCCAACAAATTATAAAAGTATTATGGTGAAAATCTCCCATAGTACACAGTCCGCATTAACAGATACAATGATTATTAGTTCTGGGTTTTAGTATGATAAAAAAAGCACACAAAGGGTTTACACTAATAGAAATGATTGTTGTGATTCTGGCGGTTGGAATTATTGGATCACTAACAGCAACCATGTTATTTCAAGGTGCGGATATTTTTGTGGAAGAAACAAATCGCCAAGGTTTTGTCAGCGCAAATCGTTCTGTATTTTGGAAAGTGATGAGAGAAATGCACGGTCAAAATTCACCAACTGATTTTACGTTATCTGATCAAAATAGTCTCTATCTAAAAAATGGCAATGGTGTACTGAAAGAATATCAAACTGCAGCACCTAAAACATTTAACTTCAAATTAGGGGTAGGGAATTACCACTCTATGTCTAACTCATTTCATTATAGTTTATCATCCGGGTTCCAGTTTTATAATTCTAGTTTTGCATTGATTACAGCATCTAATGGTGGACTATCACAATCTGAAGCCAAAACAGTACATCTCTCTAAACTCGCTCTAACGTTTGTAGATGATAAAGATACATTAGCCCTCTCATCATATATCTATCCAGAAAATTTTAGATTTGGAACTAAAATGAGTTTCCACGATTAGCAGAATGAATAAATCAATAAATCGCAACCATGAATCAGGCGTCATTCTAATCGCTTCTACAATGGGGGTCTTTATTCTTTTGAGTATTTTCGCTTTTTATCTTGCCCGATTTGCTGTAACAGAGTCAATGACCGGAGGCTATCATACTCTAGATATCAAAACTCGTAATTTAGCGTTGACTGGCTTAGAACATGGAATTCAATCCTATAAATCATCTCGTACTTTTTCAACAATCAATGGCAGTTTCAATAATGGAAACTATACAGTGCAATTTGATAACTCGAATAATGAATCCGGTTCTTCTCTTCCATATACAAACTATACTATGATCAAAAGTACAGCTACAATAAATGATGTTGAGCGCAATCTTAGACTCATTATATCTACAATGCCCGAAGCATTTTGTTTTTCATACTATGGGGACAATGCAAATAACCAAACTTTTTCAGAATCAAATGGATCTATTAGTGGTGACTTATTTTATAATGGGAATATCCAAGAAAGTAGCGGTACAAATAGTGGCACTAGCTACACTAGTACAGGAACAGGAGGCACGCTGCTCTCTTCCCATCCTCCCTTCCCTCAATTAAATGAGACAATGTATAACAACCTTATCTCAAGCGCGGCTTCTGCTACTGGAAACTATATTAATACAAGTCTAGAGTTTAATAGTAGTGACTATGTGAGTATTGGTAATCATAATGATATTAATCGAGGCATACATGGCCAGCGAACAATAGAAGCTTGGTTTAAAACCTACAATAAAAATTCAACTACGAAACAAATAATCTTTGAAGTTGGTGGCGGTACGCGGGGTCTAAACATCTATATTCAAAGTGGAACTCTCTATGCTGGCGGATGGAATAGAAGAACTAATGAAAGTAATTGGAGCCCGGGGACATGGTTAAACACTGCGAGCATTAACAATAACCAGTGGCATCATGTCGCTCTAGTCTTAAATGGTGGTTCATCAAAATCTCCAGATGCAATAAAGTTATATTTAGATGGCTCATTTATTTCTAGCGGTGAAGGTTCTCAATTATGGGGGCATAATCCTGCCAATATTGGTCGAACAATTAATGGAGCTCGTTACCATGATAATAGTGCAGGAAATGGCTTCACTTTTAATGGAAAAATCGATGAAGTTCGTATATGGAATGTTGCACGTAGTCTCAATCAAATTGCGACAAAGAAAGATACTGTTCTTAATGGAAATGAAAGCGGCTTAACTGCATACTATAATTTTCAGGAAAATTCTGGAACAACAGCAAATGATTCTCAGACACAATCTAATAATGATGGAACTATCTCTGGCGCATCTTGGACTAGTGGCCCCATTTTATCAAAAATGAATGCTTCATCTTTATCAAACACAACTATAAACCTTTCTAGCTTTCCAGATAATAAACTTTTAGTGAACGATAACTTAACAATCTCTAATTGCACAGTGAATGGTCCTGGTTATATAGTCGCTGATGGAAATATTACTATTGGATCTAATTCTACAGTAAATGGTAATATCTTTATTATCTCAAACGGAACGATCACCATTTCAAGCTCTCAGCTTGGGACTGGGCTTAACGCAGCGGTCGTGCTCTATTCAAAAAATAATGCAACCTACACTGGCTCTACTATCTATGGATGCATTATTTCAAAAGGAAGTGTCTTAGCAATAGACGATGTCACTCTAAGAGGGGCAATCTTAAATTATGGCCAATCTTTCTCCTTAGATGGCAATACTGGTATAATCGGGTCCGTTGTCTCTAAATATTCAGTGGATTTTGAAGGAAATTCTGTATCGATTACTAAGGGTAGTTTACCCCCTTTTACTGGCTATAATATTGGTCTAGACCCAATAGTAGTTCCAGGCTCATATTTAGAATATTAATTTCTAACGGGAAGATGGTTATCTTTCTCTCTAATTTTCATTAAATTAATCAACCAAGGAATGGGCTAACTATAGCCTTTTTTGGTTGATTCTTATTAAAATAACATTTTGCTGAAATGAATTCAGAGGTTTCAATATGGTAAACCCAATGATTATTATCCTAACTATTGGGATAATTTCTGCTATTTTTGGTTTGTTAATGATCTTCTCTCCTGACCTTATTTTGAAGGTAGAAAGACAAGCAAACCGTTTATTTATGACTGACACAGCCTTCCTTAAGAATAGAATTCCGATTGGAATTCTAATGCTTATTGTATCGGTATTTCTATTATATACCTATACAACAGAGCCAGCTCTTGTGATACTAGTCACCGGAATCATCGCTGCAATTTTTGGGGTATTACTCATCTTTTCTCCCAATACAATCTTAACTGTCGAGAGGAGAGCTAATAAACTTTATATGACGGATGCTTTTTTTTTAAGACACCGACATCTCATAGGGGTTTTTCTTATTGTAGCATCTATTTATATGATTTACACCTACCTCACATTTTCATAACAAGATAAGAATGAATAGGAGAAACTTGGTTGAATCTATTTGATGCTCTAGGATTAAAAGCAGATCCATTCTCAACATCCCCGAATGTTGAATTGTTTTATCCGGCTATTCAGCATCGACAATGCATTGAAGGGTTAGAGCTTGCGATCCGCATGCGAAGAGGGCTCTCTGTTGTTCGTGGTGGAATCGGTGTTGGAAAAACCACAATAAGCAGAAAGTTAATCCAAAATTTTAAGGCAGAATCAGATGACTTTGATTTTTACCTTATCTTAGACCCTAAATTTGAATCTGAACTCATTCTATTAAAACACATCATTAAATTATTTGGTGTTAGCAATACCGGTGAATCAGTACAAGAATGTCGAAACATTATTGAAAATTATCTTTTAAAAATAGGCGTCGAGCAAGGAAAAATTCTTGTCCTAATTATTGATGAAGGTCAAAATCTTCCTGGAGAAATGCTAGATGTATTTAGAACACTCCTCAATTTTGAAACCGATGACTTTAAACTACTTCAATTAATTATTTTTGGACAACCCGAGATGGGGAATATGATCCACAATTACCCAAATTTTGAAGATCGAATTTCATTTGATTTTGAAATTGGCCCACTGACTATTGAAGATGTGAAAGGTATGATTGATCATCGAATTGAAATCTCAGGTGGAAAAGCTGGGAGTTGGTTCACTGATGAAGCTATTTTAAAAATTCATAAGAATACACAGGGGTACCCTCGGAAAGTGACTCAAATTTGTCATCAACTATTATTAACTATGATGAGTGAGAGTAAAACTGAGATTAATGAAGAGATGGTTAAGCGGGTTATCTCTGGAAAAATTGATACCGGTGGGCTTCTTAAACAAAAGAAAAAAAATTACAATGAGATTGCCGTAAATAAATTATTAGATGTGCTAAGAAAAGATGAGCCCAATGAAACCACCGAGCCATCCACAGAGCAAGATAATAATATCGATATTGATGATGATTGGATTGGTGGAAGTAAAGCGACTGAAAATATTGTTGAGCCCGTAAAAGAAATAATCAGCACAGAACCAGATCCTATTGAAGAAGATAACGAAATAAGTGAATCACCAAAAGCCGAATCTATTCATCAAGTTAAAATCGAATCAGATTCAACATTAATTGACGTCCTACCTCTGCCAGGTAAATATCCTACCTATGTCCCAACTAAAAAATTATCTTTTGATAAAACCATTCTTGGTATTGGTGTTGATCGAGGGAGAATTGTATCGGTCTTAATCGATGAGTCTAAAGGAATCAAAACACTGGTAGCCAATGATATCTATTCATCTAAGCATAGAAATTTAGACCCTTCAAATAATCCGTCAGAATTCACTACTGCATGTCAAGAAGCTTTCGATAGTCTTGGAGCTAATCTCTCAAAAGAATTAAAAGCACATAAATCATCATTAAAAAAATTAAACGGGAAAAATATATTTGCGTTTAATATGAATGATGATCACATGCTCATGAAAATGATTGAAGTCTCCAAAGAAAATCAAAAGGATAAACATAAAATTATCGAATGGGCGATAAAAAAAGAATTACCATTCCCTGCAGAAAATCTAATCTTCAATAGTGTTCGTGGTTATAATAACTATTATAATGTTGGGATTGGTGATAACCCTAGTCTCATTGAAACAACTTCAATTTTAGATCAATTAGGCTGGGAAATTCGCTGGTGGAGCCCCACATCACAATCTGTTTTTAATGCATTCATCTGGAACTATCCTGAATATAATCAAAAAACAGTCCTTCTATTTCATATTGGTGAGCATCGGAGTTTTATTATTGGGTGCCGACAAGGTACAATGAGAACTATTGAGCATCTCCATCTTGGACTTCAGGGACTCACGGATGCATTACGTGACCAAGGACAATCAACAGATAATTGGTACAAGCGTGAATATTTCCAAGTCCCAGAACCTTTTTTAAGGGCCATGGGGATTACAATTAAACCCGGGAAATATGATGGTGTCTTCCAACCAGTCTTTGATGCATGGCGACAAGAAATTGATAGGACAATCAACGGACTAAGAAGATATTTTGATATCCCCGAAGATACACAAATTTTTGTAAGTGGCTCCGCCGGAGAGATTGAACATATAGATCAATATCTTGAAGGTATTCTTGGATTAAAAACTCAAATACTAAACCCAATCCGAAATATTTCAATGGCACCAAATGAAAGTGAACGAGAATCAATATCGTTTAACCCTACCTTACTAACAGCGGCTATTGGCTCAGCATTAAATCTTTCAGATTCGGTTAGTGTTCTTCCTAAAAAATTAAAACAAAACGAAATCTTTAGATTTATAAATCGCATCAGCATGCCTATCGCAGCATCACTATTAGCGATACTTCTAGCATTCACGGGAATAACGCGCGCAGATTATAATTCTCTAAAAAATGAAATAGATCCTCTAACAAATGAAACCAATGCTCTTTCCTATATCCAAGAAGACCACTCTACCCTATCTGATAATCGTGATAATGTTAAAGAACAATTAGATATTCTAAACTATGATACTGAATTTTTTCAACGTGTCCTGGCAATTACACGATTTCTTAGTCACCATACACCAAAGGAAATTAAGCTAGAAAAACTAAATTTTCAGCAAGGCTGGGAGGTCAAAAAATATCAAATGAGAGGTCGGGCAAAAATTGAAGTTATTGAAATGGAAGATGAAGATAAACGTGTATTACTCCTACGAGGAGATGTAAAAGCCAATCCAGCACTAAAAGAAAGATACTTTAATAATTATTTGATGACGTTAGAAAACTCCGGCTTATTTCAAATGGTAGAGATAGTATTCCAAAATACACAATCTAATTTTGAAAATACACGGCTGCAATTTGAAATCAAGTGTATTATCTAATGAAAGAAATTTTTAAAAATCAGAGAAATATTTCGATAATACTTTTTTCAAGTATAATCATCTGTATCCTCTCCTGGTATTATGGATTCCATAAGAATCTCTCATCTGACTACAGTGTTATCAAGAGATCAAAAAACAATCTAATCTCTAAAAGAGATCAATATAAACGGATGAAAAATCAAATCTCTTCTATCCAAGAAGAATGGGATTTTTTAAATGAAGAATTTGAGACTGTTATCAGACGTATACCCAATAAAACAAATTTTGATAATGTCTCTAACAGCCTCTATAATTTGATAAAAAATAGTGGACTCTCAATTATTAATTATTCACCATCTCGATTAGCAATCGATAAAAAAACGATTATTCTCCCTGATGGAAATGACCAAATCATTATTGAAAAAATTCCAATTGATATCGAAATACGAGGGTCTTATTTAGATTTTGGTGAATGCCTAGAATCCATGGCAGCGAGTCGTTACCGACTAACCGCTTCTCATATTGAGATTCTTAAACAAGGTAAAGATCCGGGACAAGCTATAAAATTCATCGCCTATGCTTATTTCCAATCATATGTGTCTAAAAACACGCCTATAGCTCAAAGGACAACAAAAAAATCAGCTGGTAAAGAAAAAATAGCTGAAAAGAGCAAACCTAAAAAACAAAGTAAAAAATCTAATCGGAATTCTCAATCAAATGTATATCATGAAATAGTAATTCGTGATTCAAAAATTTGTAAAAATATCTCTAATAACAAGCCATCTGATGCTGGAACAAAATTTTCAACTGATATCGGACGAGTATATTGCCACTCTCTTTTAGATAACAACGATCAAAAATCAAATGCGGTCTATCATAATTGGTATATGAATGGACAGCTGAAAGCAAAGGTTCGCATACGTATCAAATCCGGGAAAAATATTCCCGCTATTTCTTATAGAGATATCCAAAATTCAGATGCTGGGGAGTGGAAAGTGGAAATTATAGATAGTGATAAAAAGATTTTAGAAACAATAATTTTTGAGTTAGTTTAGCACGGCTTCTGTTATGACTCCGAGATTAAAAATTCTCTCAATTGGATTGGTTTTGTCACTCATCTACGCAATTAGTGATTATATTGCGAGAAATGAGGATAAACCGATTCGCAAAGTTAATAAAGAAGTTAAAAAACGTCCTAAGACTGCAAGAATCAGTCAAGAGAGGATCAGAAGAATTAAAGAGCAAAGTGCGCAAGATGCCAAAAAAAATGAACGCAAAGATGAGATTATTCCTGTTGCCGACTTCAATCCAATTCCGGATGAAGTCCTAGCCTTAGAGGGTTGGGCTCGGGATCCATTTATTGAAATGAAAGATATACCAATTGCAATACAACCAGAAATAAAAACAGAAGTTGATCAAGAAAGAGCATTCTCAAATATTGATCAATTAAAAATAACTTCCATAGCAAAGTTAGGAGATAAAACATTTGTGATCATAAATGGTCAACGATTTCAAGAAGGAGATTTAATTAATAATATGTTGATTGAATCAATTGAAAGTCAGAAAATCACCTTTCGTATGGGCAAGACAAGGATAGTAAAAGACGTTGGTTCATAAAATAAATATCATTCTGCTATTGTCATTACTGACAATAGCCACAATGCAAGGCCAAGCTAGCGCAGATTATTTCCCCCTAAACAAAAGTGGCGAAAAATATGATCTGAGCGAAAAAATGTCAATTAACATGAAAGACTCTGACATTAAGAATGTTCTAATGTTGATTGGTGAACTAACAGGACTCAATATTGTCATTAGCCCTGCGGTAAAAGATACAATCACTGCTACATTAGAAAATGTGTCTGTTAAAGCCGCCCTAGATGCAATTTTAAAACCTAATGGCTATAGCTATTTTGTCCAAGAAAATATTATTATTGTAAAAACCAGTGAAAACCAAATGGTGGGTGAACTTGAGACCATTGTAGTGAAACTAAAATATATTAAGGCAGAAGATTTGGCTTCACCCATGGAAGCAGTTATGTCAGATCGAGGAAAGATGCAACCTTTTACCCCTTTGGTAACATCTCAAACAACGTCGGGATCATCAAATATAATCGTAGTTTCAGATGTCCAAGAAAATATCCCGACTATCTTAAAAATGCTTGGGCAACTAGATGTCCCTATCCCCAATATTAATATTGCTGTGAGATTCATTGAGACTAATCTTGATACAACCAGAGGCAATGGAATAGATTGGTCTAGCTCACCCGTACAACTAGGTGGGACTGATAATGAAACAGATCTTACTATTCCAATTAATCTAAGTAATATCACTATCGCAACACTAAGCCCAGCACAACTTGCATCCGCATTAAATATCATGCAGGCAAAAGGACAATCAAAATTATTATCAAGCCCCCAGGTGACAACACTCGATAATCATGAAGCAGAAACAGAGACAGTCACTACCGTCTATATTGAAGGGAGTATCAACTCTTCAAATAATCAATTTCGACAGAGCAGTCAGGCAAATCAAAATGCAAACCCATATGCAAATATCTATGCAAACCAAATTCAAGAAAAAGATATTGGGATTAAACTAAAGGTCACTCCCAGAATTAATGAAGCATCAAAAATTACCCTCTTAGTTAATGCAACTGTAGAAGCTCTACTTTCTGCTGCCGAAATCAAAACAGATAAACCTCGTTCTACAAAACGAACCGTAAAAACACAGGTCACAGTTAGCGATGGAGATACAGTTATTATAGGTGGCCTAATTGCAGAAAATGCATTAGAAAATAAAAAATTTGTTCCCATCCTAAGCGCCATCCCACTAATTGGGCGCATGTTTCAGTCTGTCTCCATTGAGAAGGAACAACGTGAGCTTCTGATTTTCATTACACCAAATGTCATTGGATAATGCTTCAAGATGAATAAACATCTACCCTACCTACTAATTGCATTTGGAGTGGCAATGATAGTTTGCACCCTGTCAGTTTTTGATATTTATGATAATTTTGAAAATAATCTTTTAGATATGCGATTTCGAAATCGCGGACTTGTTGAGATACGAGATGATATTGCAACGGTTGATATTGACACTGATGCTTTAGCTACTGTTGGTAAATGGAGTCCTTGGAGTCGAGAAAAACATCTTCCAGTTATTAAAGCTGCCGCAGAGCATGGAATGGATGCCTTCCTTTTTGATTTCTATTTTATAGAGGATAGCGAACGAGAACTCAATATCAAAGATCTAAACTTTGACATTGATACAACTGCACAATTAATCAAAAATCGATTCCCAGATCCGGATAATGATCTAGCACTAGCTGCAGAAGAAGCCGGGAATATTATGTTTGCTCAAAGCTTTAAACCAAAAACTAACGCACAGGCTTCTGACTCTATCAAAATAAGAACAGACGTAATGGATCGAAGGCTCTCTCTCTTAAAAAAGAAAAATTATTTTAGAACGATACCTGAAGATGATCGAGAAAAATTTTCAACCTTATTTAGCGCTTATGACATTGAAGCTCCTGTCGATATCTTAATTGAAAAATCTAATGGTATCTACTTTTTTCAATCTGCTCCAGATCCAGATGGCTTACAACGTCGGTTCCCTCTTGTCATGGTCTATGGAAATAGATTATTTCCGGCAGCATCTTTAGCTCTGGCACTAAAGCATTACAATGTTCGTTTTGAAGATGTCATTATTGAACCTGGTAAATTTCTAAAATTTACAATTGATCCTGAGACCGATGATTTTCAGCGTTCAGAAATTAAAATCCCCATTAATAAAAAAGGTCAAATGGTTGTCAACTGGGCCGGCCCTTGGAAAGATAAAGAGACTGGCAAATTTGATATGATGCATTATCCATACCGAGTGATCAAGGAGTTCCAAGAAATTGAATTCTTGAACTATGTTATGTCCGAGTATAAAAATCTTGCAAATCAATCATTCGGAGGAGATATAAAAAAAGCTTTAAAGCCTGCGATTGGATCAATTAAAGCGAGTAAAAGAGAGATCATGGGTATTGCAAAAAAACTGCTACCTATGAGTATGGCAGAAAAATGGATTATGGATAATCCCAATGGTACTGTGAGTGAGTTTAAAAAATTACCTCCCTTCATGTTTGATGAGATAAAAAATAATAATGTTATAGCAAATGCATTTTTAGATTCATCTAAAGTAGATGACCCTACCCTAGATGAACTTATCGCTAATGGTTTAGTCAATATCAATTTTGGCATCACAGACTATCAATTCACATCCGTTCAACAATTTTTAAGTGATTTAAAAGAGAGTATTAATGCATCAACCGATAGCAATGAAAAAAAAGCGCTAAAAAAGGCGAAAGCCAATATGGGACTTCTTGAGCGTAATTATCTCATTATCTCTAACTTGAATCGAAACAATATGATCGATGAGCAACGTCCCCTATTTTTTCATTTTGACCCAAGAAAAAAACGATTGGCTGTTGGTACAGATGAAAACAAACGATCTATCGTGCCATTTGAATTTGCAGGAAAAAAACTATACTATGGTTTAACTGCAGCAGGGACATCTGACTTAAACCCTATGCCCTTTGATTCACGCTATCCTATGGTTGGTCTTCATGCGAATGCCTTGAATACAATCCTTGATAACAGAATCATCCATGAAGTTTCAAAAATAAATGTAGTGTTCCTCATATTAGGATTGGGCTTTATCTTAGCTTTCGGTATACCTGCATTAAGTCCAGCAATGGGTGGTGTTGCAACATTTGTTGTCTTAGGTGGTTATACCTGGATTGCTTTTTGGATGTTTGAAAACAAATTTATTTGGATCGACATGGTTGGTCCTCTATCTACAATGAGCATTGGATATCTTGGGATAACGATTTACAACTATATTCAAGAAGAGAAAAATAAACAATTTTTAAAAGAGTCTTTTGGAACCTATGTCTCACCAGAATTAATTGACCAAATGTACGAAAGTGGTGAAGAGCCTTCACTCGGTGGTGAAGAAGGGTATCATACCGCATTTTTTACTGATATTCAGAGTTTCTCAGCCTTCTCAGAAAAGCTATCTGCTACTGATCTTGTCATGCTTTTAAATCAATATTTAACAGATATGACCGATGTATTATTGGAGAATAAAGGCACCTTAGACAAATACATCGGTGATGCGATTGTGGCATTTTATGGAGCACCTATTGAAGTCGATGATCATGAACTATGGGCCTGTAAAACTGCCATCAAAATGCAGGAGAATCTTGAAGTCTTGAGACAGGGATGGCAAGCTGAAGGAGACAGATGGCCAGAGATTGTTCATCATATGCAAAATAGAATTGGAATTAACACCGGTCCAATGGTCACAGGTAATATGGGATCTGAATCTAGAATGAATTATACTATGATGGGTGACACCGTTAATCTTGCAGCGCGCTTAGAAGCATCTGCAAAACAGTATGGTGTATATATTCAAATTGCCGATACAACCTACCAAGCCGTAAAAGATAAAATAGTTGTCCGAGATTTAGATTATGTTCGCGTGGTTGGGAAGGAAGAACCCGTACAAGTGTGGGAGCTTATTTCAGAAGTGGGTCAAGAGCCAGGTAATTATATAGAAATTCTCAAATCTTATCACGAAGCATTAGGCTTGTATAAAGGCCAACAATGGGATCAAGCAATTGAAGCTTTCAAAGCATCTGATGAGCTTGAAGATATGTTCTCAGGAAGAAAAACGAACCCCAGTAGGATTTATATCTCAAGATGCGAACACTTTAAATCCAATCCTCCCGGAGATGACTGGGATGGCGTTTGGACTCTGACCAGTAAATAAACAATATAAACGGATGAAGAGACAAAACCGATTCCTGTTGAAATTCGCTTTCGGGATGGGACTGTCAATCCTACTGGGACAAGACCCGTTTAATCTAGATTCCGCACTCACAGATTCTCTACCTCAATCCATAGCAAACTCTATTGAAATTGCTGATATTAATAATGACAGTATTAATGATATTATTGTAACAGGATATGATGGCGGATATGTTGGATCACGTAATGGCCTTTTCTTTGATGTCATTTTTGGTAAAGAGGACGGATCTTTAGATATTGGGTTCCAATTTAGTCTACTGAATTACTCTGATACTATATCTGAACACATTGGTGGTTTTGGTGGCATAACATCCAGCGACTATAATCGTGATGGCTGGATCGATACCTATCTCCATGGCTCTGGGAGATCTTATCTTCTAAAAAATCAAAATGGAACTGACTGGCAAATTAGCAATGAATTAGATACCACAATATATCTGACCTATAGCGATAGTAAATGGGGAGATGTCAATATGGATGGGGCGCCTGATCTAATGATTATGGGTGTGAATGAGAATGGTGATTTTGTTTTAAATAAACTTTTTATTAATGATAATGGCACCTTCACCCAAAACCAATCTGTGAGCTTCCCAGAAGTCCATACTGGTGGTAATGATTGGGGTGACTATGATAATGACGGTGACCCAGACTTTATTATCGGTGGTAGTTCAGCAGATATTAACTCAAGCATTACCAGATTTTATCAAAATGATCCTGTTGGGAATTTATTTGAAGATACAAACCAAGATATCATAGGTCTACGAGGTGGAAAATATAAATTTGTTGATCTGGATTCGGATGGGGACCTAGATCTCATTGCATCAGGTTGGAATCGAATAGAAGCAGGTGGAGACACCGGTGAAGATTTTATTAGTACAAATGAACCAACAACTAAAGGACTTGTAACAAAAATTTATATCAATGAACCAACTGGAAGCTATTCACTCGCACCAGAGCAAATTGATTTTGGTATTATTTTTGGATCTATTGATGTTGTTGATTATGATTTGGATGGAGATCAAGATTTTGTGATTGCTGGTGTCGACTCTATTATAAGAACAAAGTATAGTTATACCAATGCTTTTGGGCAACCTGACTCAATCCTACACTATGCCGCTAGGGCACATTCCCTCTCAGGGAAAGTCTACCGGAATGATGGGGATTTCTCTTTTACTGAAATTCAATCTTTTCCTGGAGCACGTACTGTAAAATTTATTGATATTGACCATGATGTCGTACCTGATTTGATCGTGAATGGTTCAGTAGAAATTGGGAATGCTGATAGCATGTTTTTTAATGCTTATATCAATACAATTGATGAAACCAATCAACCCCCTTCTCCTCCACAATCACTTGCTGCATTTGCCGTAAGTACCAGAACAATTTTCACCTGGTCTAATGCTGCAGATGATATAGACTCAACCACGAGTCTAAATTATAATTTAAAAATAGGAACTGAGTCTGGGGGTTATGAATTACTATCACCTATCACGACATATAATTCATCTAACAATGGGTCTGTCTTAATACGTGAATTTAATGAAATTACACATGGCACTTACTACTGGAGTGTTCAATCTGTAGATGGCACTGGTCTAGTGTCTGAATGGTCTAGTGAAGACACATTATCTATCCCTCGTTTAGTCCCATCTACTCAATCACTTCCAGGGCTTTTCTATTCTACTGCTGGTTGGGCTGATTACAATGAAGATGATAAATTAGATTTAGGATTAACAGGCATTACATTTTCTGGAGGTAGCGTTACCACTCTTTTTGAAAATGATGATGGGCTTCTCACAAAAGATTTAAACCAAAATATTAATGCTGTATTTGGTGGGCACCTTTCTTGGGTAGATTATACAAATGATGGACACTTAGACCTGTCTTTAAATGGATTTCAAATCATCAATTTTAATCCCTATATGGCAACCTACTTCTATAAATGGAATAATGGGACCTATGTCTATGATGAACAATCAGCAGTGACATTTGACTACGGAGATTATACATATGGAATTAATGGTGGAGCTAATAGCCATGCCTGGGGTGACTACGATAACGATGGAGATTTAGATTTTGCAATTGGAGGTTTTGATCCATTCGGGACAAGACATCTAAAAATATTTACTAATAATAATGGAACGATGGTACTTGATACAATGCAAAAAGATCTGGTCCCAATCTATCCCTGTATGCTGCATTGGGAAGATATGAATAAAGATGGCTACCTTGATCTTGTAACGATTGGGGGTGATTCTTCTGGCACTGTGGCAGCTCAAATCTATGAAAATAGCTCTAATTTTGTATTAGATAAAGCCTACCAGTTTTATAATGGGAACCTCGGTGTAACCGCTGGATCTTTTGATTTTGCTGATTATAATGATGATGGATACACAGACTTCGTAGTCACAGGAAAAAATGCTCTAGGTAATCTCATCACCTATATTGTAAAAAATGATGCTGGTGTATCTATTGGAATTGATGCATCAATTTCTAATTTAACCGGTACCTTTTTTGGGAAACCATCCTGGGGAGATTATGACAGCGATGGAGATATAGATTTACTCGTATCAGGATACTCAGATACCACTATCGTTGGATCATCTCCTGGATCCAGCCCTATCTCATATTTATACAAACAAACTAATGGTGACTTTGTATTAGATCAATCCATTGTGCTCGATGGATTGGGAAATAGTTTTTCACAGTTTGGCGATTATGATAATGATGGAGACTTAGACTTACTTATGTCAGGTTTTAATGCTGATCAAGAACCTATTTCGAAAGTATTTGATAATCTTGAAGGAATAAATAATGCTAACAAAGCACCCAACTCTCCTTATAGTCCAAATGTATCGGAAATTAATGATAATCGTGTAACACTCTCATGGTCATCCCCCAGTGATCCTACAAATAATTTGGGTGGATCCACTTCTGAGACGGCACTGCAATATAGACTACAGGTTGGTAGTGAAGACGTTGACAATGACCATTCAATTATTTCTGGGAATTATGGTGTTGGTCGAATTGGGGTCACTAGTCTGACCAACAAAAAACTATACAATATTCCTGAAGGAAATTATAAGTGGCGCGTCAGAGCAATGGACCATGGGTTTTCTCTATCAGATTGGTCCAGATGGGACTATTTTTATGTGGATATAACTGCTCCAAAAGTTGATTCCATTCGAGCCAATTATGTTGCCAATAATCAAATTATTCTAGTCATAGAATTTAAAGAAGATTTCAATTTAGATCTCAATGTCGATCCGAAAGTTCAAGTAACTCATCCTGATAATATTGCACATTCTGGCGAAGATACATTATCAGTTGAAAAACAAAGTTATAATGGTGATGAATGGACAGGTATCCTCGTCCTCCCTGATGATTATGCTGGACAAGCAATTCAAGTTCATGTCTCCGGAGCTCAAGATGAAAGAGGAAATGTATTATCTCATACATCAATTTTTAAAACTCCTGAAACGGTAATCTCTCAGTATGGTGGTACATCAATCAGTCAAGATGGGAATGTGTCTATCTTACTGCCACAGGGGGCTCTAGAGCAGGATGAATCCTTAACCATTCAATCTGTTAATTCCGGGGCTAGCTTTGGTGATTCAACAACTCTCATTACTAATCTTTATACAATTTCACCCACTGATTTAACATTAAATAAACCAGGATTACTTCGAATCGCATTCCAAGATTCATTAGTCCAAGATTCAGGAGCTGTCCCATTTGTTGGCCAGATAACCACTCGAAATACACTAACTCCATTAGGCGGGTCTAAGCTATTGATTGATGGGGATTCATTTCTTCAAGTCCAAGTAGATAAGATGGGTACATTTGGTATCTTTAGTTCAAATGCGGTTCAGGTCTTTGACTCCCTTGATGTAGAAACATTAGTGTGTCAACCTAGAATTTTCTCTCCTGGTGGATCTATTTTTGAATTTACTCAGACCAATATATTATATGATCTTGAAACATCCGAAAATGTCACCGCACGAATTTTTAATATCTCTGGTAGACTAACAAGAATTATAAAACCAGAATTTGCAAGCCAACCTGGACACCAAGTGTTAAACTGGGACGGCAGAGACTTAGATGGTGATGTTGTCAAAAGCGGGCTCTACATTGTTACCCTTGAAAAAGGCAACACAATCTTGCGAACAACTGTAGGAGTATTGAATAGATGAAGCAACTATTCACTATCCTAATGAGTATCTGTGTATTAGTTGGGCAAGATCAATTATTCGTAGGGACACGTCCATTAAGTATGGGGGGCGCATTTACAGCCGTAGCCGATGATGCTAATACCATTACATGGAACCCTGCCGGGTTACCTCGACTACGTAGAACAGAATTCACAACAAGCTATGGAGATCTCTATGGTATAGGTATTACACAATCTTACCTGGGGTTTGTAAAACCCTTTTCTGATAGACTCGCGATTGGATTGGATTGGTCCAATATTGGTTACGATGATAAAGAACTAGGCTATGGAGAGAATAAATTAAATCTTGGGGTTGGTTATCAGCCGCATCCAATGGTCTCTATCGGTCTATCATTAAAATACTTAAACAGAGATTTTATATTGGATGGAACATCGTATGGTAAAAGCTCTGGGCTTGGTTATGATGCGGGAATATTGGTTCAGCCATTCAAAAACTTACGTTTGGGTGCTAGTCTATTTGATATTGGAGGGACTGATGCTTCTTATGAAGATAAAGTATCTGAAGAGATTCTTGGTCAAGCATTTAAACTTGGGATAAGCTATATGCCCATAGATGGTCTAACTATTGCCGCAGATTATGGGGATCGGGTTCATCTCGGTGCAGAATATATTTTAGCAAATAGAGTGAGTTTCAGGAGCGGGTTTCAATATGAGAATCATGATGATGGTGAAAGTCTATTAATCCCTTCTGCTGGTATGTCCATTAAGTTTAAAAGTATCATTCTTGAATACGGATTTGAAAACCACCCTTATCTTACATCCACACATCGATTCTCTCTAGCGCTACAGTTTAGCCCAGCTGTTGTTAGTATTACATCTTCTATGATTAATCATAATCCGATTTTCCGATCGCTACATCGTTATTATGAATCAGAGCCTTTTGCAAATGTTGGACTAAAAAATATTTCTGATGCTGATCTGCCTGTGAATGTGTCTTTATTTCTACCAACCATGATGGACAACCCTCATTCAGAGACAATTACCTTGCCTCCTAAATCCGATGAAGTATATGACCTGGGTATCTCATTTGCTAGCGATGTGCTGACATCCAAAAAGGCAACATTTGATAATCTTGTCCAGCCTGAAGTAAAAGTTACATACAAGCAGGATGGCGAAGAGAAAGTTGCTCAAAAGAAACTTGAGTCATCCTATGTCCTAGGTAAAGGAAAATTAACCTGGAGCAATCCTGAGATGATTGCCTGTTACGTAACGCCCGCTGATGCTGTTGTGGATAAATTTGCACGAAATAATATTCAATATTACACCCCCGTTCTCAATGATTATTTTGGTCGCAGCAATCTAGGTCGGGCCATCATTCTTTACGATGCAATTGGGACACATGGTCTGGTCTATAATATAGATTTAGAAACTCCATTTTTAGATATTGCTGATGATAAATCAACCTTTGACTCTGTAAAATATCCTGGTGATATGTTAAGAGATAAAATTGGTGACTGTGATGATTTAACCGCGCTATTTGGTGCTTTATTAGGGAATCTTGGTATCGAGACCATGTTCCTAGATGTTTTTAAACCAGGATCCGGTCACATATTCCTCATGTTTGATAGTGGAGTAAAGCCAGAAGAAGTTCAAAAATATTTTCTAGATGAATCGGAAGTTGTTGTCCTAAATAATAAAGTGTGGATCCCATTCGAAGCTACACTGGTTGGAAAACCATTTTTTAGTGCTTGGAAACAGGGTGCCTTAAAATACAATGAAATGAAAGCAGAAAATTATGTAAATGAAATTTCTGTAAAAAAAGCATCTGAAAAATATATCGCAGGCTCTCATATCACTCCTGATATGCCGATGCCAGAGTTGTCCGGTATAAACGATCTCTTAAAGGAAGATATTAAACAATATGGAATGTGGCTTGAGCAAATAGTATATAATGCTGTTGGGAATGAACTGAAGGCAGCAGAAGACTATTACGATGCAGGTGTTAAATACATGGAATTTGGTCGCTATACTGAAGCGATTGAGCTATTAGAGAATGCGATCAATATGCAACCGAACTTTCCGGATGCGGTCAATACACTAGGGGTCTGTTACACGAAAAAAGAAAAATATGAAACTGCTATTCAATACTACCAAAGAGCACTTGAACAAATTGGGGAACATCCTGGATTTATGTTAAATATCGCCATCGCTCAATTTATGATGGGTAATAAGGGAACGGCAAAAAAGACCTATGATGATGTGGTCGCATTAGATCCCGTCTTCGCAGGGAAACTTGATAAAGTCTTTGGCTCTGCAAAAGCATCTCTTGCTGGCGGTGTATCTTCCGGACCTAAACTTGAAATATCTTCTGATTTAGAAGACGAACTTTCATCCGAGTCATCTAAAGGATTAGTAGAATTTGGGGAAGCTCCAAAAGATATTACACCTGACGATGTCAAAAAAATATCCTTTAGAAAAAGAAGAGCACGTAGTGACAACACTGTCGGTATTACATTTGCGAGATTGGGCAATTACTCTATGGCAATCGATTACTTTAAAAAGGCTGTCGAAAATGACGAAGAAGAGATGGACTATAAAGTCAATCTAGCTGTGGCCTTATACAGAATGTATAAATATGATGAAGCTATGAGCTATTATGAAGAAGTGAAAAAGGCGAAACCTGAATTAGTCACCCAATTAGACTTTATTGAAAGTATGGGCGAAATCACACCAAAATTCAAAAAATTTGATTAAATTAACGTATGACTAAAACAATCATGGAAAGAATAAAGTATCTATTACCACTCTTTTTGGTAGGATTTGTCTTTGCACAAGACGATGATGATCTAGATCTGGATGCCATGTGGGATAATACCGTATGGAATGAGATTGAAGATATTGCAGATGAAGATATTCAAGAAGTAGATAATATCACAGCTGTGGCTGGTGTACGTGGCGCAGAAGCTGAAGATGAAGCACTACATCATCTCTATTATAGGCAATCCATGAAAGGCCCTAGTGAAGTAGAGCTAAATAAAGCCCTCGGTAAATTATTAAATACTCTTGCCGCTTTACAGAAAAAGGATTCTAATCATAAGAAGATTCCTGAAGTCACTCACTATGTGATTCAGATATATAAAAAATTGGGAGATACAAATAAAGCAAAACAGAAAGAAAGCGAATTACTTTCAACCGCCCCTGACTCTAAATGGGCTAAGTTTTATAAATAACAAATCTTCTATTTAAAGATTCTCTTTTCTCCTAGCGGATCCTGAATGACCCAGCCGCCCCCTTGGGCTTCACCAACAATAATTCCTTCACCTCTTATTGAACCATTGGGATACCAAAACTTTGCCTTCCCTCTAGCCACATTATTAATATACTCTACCTGAAATGATTTTTTCCCATTATCATACCACTGAGTCCACAATCCATTTTTATTCCCTTCATCGTATTTTAATTTGATCGCCTTTTTTCCATTAGAATACCATTCTTGATATAATCCATCGATTTTTCCATTAATAAACGTCGCTTTTAAAGCCTTATTCCCATTATAGTGCCACTCACGGTATCGGCCATGTTCTTTCCCATCTACATAGAAGCCTTTAATCGATTTATTCCCATTATCATACCATTCTTGGTAATCATCGACATATTTATTATCCTTAAAGGATGCTATTAATTCTCTTTTTCTGGCATATCCATCATCATACCATTGCTCAAATTTTCCATTCTTCTTCCCTTGATTATATTCACCAATCATAATGGGTTCACTAATCCGATTGAGAATTGTCCAGGTTCCATGCTTGAGACCATCTGAAAAATTTCCAGATAGAATACCTATCTCCAATTGTTTAATGGCGGACCCAGTAAAAACACTATCATTAAAATAATATATACCATCAAGTGAATCCAAAAATCCCCATTCGACTGGATCAGTATCGCTCTGTCCAAAAGCGAATGTAAAAGAAAAGAGTGTGAGTAATATTGTTTTAAAGAGTGGTAACATTTAATAACATACAGTTTCGCAAAGGTATAAGTTATGTTATTTAAGAACTGTACAGAAATAAAAAAGGGGCATGAAACCATGCCCCTTTTTCAGTAATTCTAGGTCTCTTATTTTAAGAGAACCATTTTCTTCTTCGCAAGATAATCATGGCTAG
>MDTC01060325.1_pt1 | contig 48005 bp, 35 predicted proteins | sample 811181 | NCBI WGS metagenome assembly MDTC01 (sample SAMN05326644, study PRJNA326480) | marine metagenome | isolation source: seawater | place: Pacific Ocean: North | collected 2011 | reverse complement strand
CTTGCTCAATTAGAAGAAACAGTTTCAAGTATTTCAAATGATTCTATTGAAACAATGAGAGCCACAATCGAAGCAGAACAAATTAAATTAACAACAATTGAAACAAGGTTAGAAGATAATAATATAAGTCATCTGCAAGGTAAATTGGCAGAACTTCAAACGATGCTTGAAAACATTGGTGCACGTCAAGTTGAAGTATTAAGTGATGCAAAAGCCTCAACAGAAAAAGTAGCTCAACTCGAAAAGGATTGGCTAGAGGTTCGTAATGAATACAAAAAAATGGCTGATGCAATAAAGGCCTTCGAAGCAACTCAAGGAAAGTTTATAACTGAACTTGATAATCTATGGGACGGTCTTGATGCCGCAACCAACCCACTAAACTAATGGTTTACATTTTGTGTAAAGTATGGTATAATGGGATCTATGATTAGACAAACTACAATTAAAAATAGTATAAAGTGTGATGGCATAGGTTTACATACTGGTAAAAAAGTAAGACTTACTTTAAGACCTGCTCCCACAAATGAAGGCATCGTATTCTTTAGAACAGACGTAACACCTACAGAAAGAATAGCTGCTCACTGTGGTAACGTAACTTCAACTGATCTTTCTACTACAATTGCCACAAGTCGAACAAGACCATCAATTTCAACGATAGAACATTTAATGTCGGCTTTCGCTGGTTTAGGCATTGATAACGCCTATGTTGATGTAGATGGCCCTGAAGTTCCTATCATGGATGGAAGTTCTGCACCATTTGTATTTCTTATTCAATCTGCTGGTAAAGTAGAACAACATCGTTATAAAAGAATTATTCGTGTAAACAAACAAGTATCGTGTCAAATAGAAGATAAGTGGATAAAGATAGAACCTTATAATGGGTTTAAGATTGATTATAGCATTGACTTCAACCATCCAGTTTTTAACGACAAACCAGCATCGATATCTCTTGACTTCAAAGATACTTCGTACATTCAAGATATATCACGTGCAAGAACATTTGGTTTCGTTGATCAAATTGAAGCTCTTTTAAAGAAAGGTCTTTGTAAAGGTGGTTCAGTTGATAATGCAATATTAATTGATGACTATCATATTGTGAACGAAGATGGCCTTAGATATGCTGACGAATTTGTACGACATAAAGCACTTGACTGTCTTGGTGATTTAAGTCTTTTTGGAGCTACAATATTAGGTAAAATTACAGCTCATAAAAGTGGTCATCAATTGAACACAGCCTTAACAAAAGCTTTAATTGCCGATCCATCTTCTTGGGAAATCGTAGTCAATGGCTTCGAAGACACAGACTTTGAGGAAGCTCCCCAGGGCTTCGTGGCAGCGTATGGCTAAATTGTACGCAGGTATATTCATATTCATGAATTAAACGCATCTGGGCTTCACCTAGTCACAGCACAAAATAGTAAATATTTACAGTGTACAACGGGTCCCCATATGGTATAATATATACTTAAGCAATTCAAAATTAAAGATCTCGAGCTATATATCAAAAAGTTATAAAGATCAGTGCCCTTATTCCAAACTAATCTAGATAAAGTGAAAAAAAGTATGTACACGGGCCCTCCACCATGGTATAATAGACTCATAAATTAATCAAACAGGACAAATTATTCAATGGCTATATTTTGTACAGGTTCAACAAAAGACAAACGAGCTCTTGCTGAAAAAACTGTAGCTTGGTCTATCGAAAAACTTGGTCTAAAAAGAATGACTTCTTTGAATATTGATGTTAAACTTCGGAAATTAAAAGAAGGTGAATTTGGTTTTTGTGACATTAACGATAACAATCGAAACTTTACTATTGAAGTTAATAAGAATGTTTCACTTAAAGATTTTGTCTCAACGATTATTCACGAAATGGTTCATGTTAAACAGTTCGCACGTAACGAAATGAATGCATACGATATGCGATGGAAATCAAAGATCATTCCTGAAAGTACTGACTATATGGATTTACCTTGGGAAAAAGAAGCATATCGACTTGAAGAAAAACTTATTAATGAAATTTGGGAAGAAAATATATTATGATAAACGATTTAGTGTACAACGATTTTATTGCAGATCGTATTAAAAAAGCTTTAGTTACTGAAGCAGCAATTGATGATAACATTATTCATGACGTAAAAGGTCCTCATTTAGATTTGGATCCTGATGAAGGTTTTCTTCTTTCATTTAAACGTACTGTTAAAGTTATGGATAAAAACGGTAACACTTATAAAATTACTATTGAGGAAGATAATGATTAAATTACTACAAACCATTATTATTTGTTCAACTCTTATTGTTATTACAGGATTATTATTATCATGTTAGTAGAAAAAACACACCTTATTACTGGTAAGGTTAACACTATGGATTTACCAGTTACTCAAGCTCAAATGGATTTGTATAACTCGGCCGGCCGGCCGAATGTTCAGGATATCTTTCCTGATCTTGATGTAGATCAACGTGAGTTTCTTATTTCAGGCATGTTGCCTGGGGATTATGATAACATGCAATTTCTTGCTGAAAACGAAAACTTTGTAAAAGGAGGTCATCATGACTAATCAATTATTATTTGCAATATTCGCATATGGTGTCAGTTTGGCATTTTTAATCGTGACTGGAAAAATGGTCGATATGACAGGTGAACAAATGAGTGTTGCTATGACATTTGCATTATTGATTCATATGAATAACTTCTTCCTTGGTTCAGCGATTATGGATCGCGACGAAAAGAAACGTTGGGAAAAACACTCATTATAACTAAAAGTTATAAGCATATAACAAAATAATCTAAAAAAACTATGTACAACTTTACCCCACTATGGTATAATAGATTTTTAAATTACGAGGTATTTTCAATTTTGGTAAAATAATGCGGTCGACCCGTGATGCAGGCCTAGAGCTGAGCCTAACTTATTTAATTACTATTCAGGACTTATATTATGATCGATGTAGATTTCAAACAACCAAAACCACTCACGCAAAAGCAACGCATGCGTATGATCAAACAAGCCCACAAAAAAGTTCTTAAGAAGCAAAAGCTTCAAGACCGTATCGCTCTACGCGAAACACGTAAACTTACAAAGGCTGTCAAGAAGGCAGGCCAACATGCACCAAAAAATCTTGATGCATTCTCAGAAGCAAATATGTATTACTCAGACAAAGAAGTTGATACATATATCAAATCATCACCAATGTTCGAAGCCTATTCAGAAACACAGGAACTAAACTTTGATTAATACAAACACTTTACGCTATGATATCCATGGGCGTAAGCGTAAATCAAAAGCCCTAAACAAATGTAAAAGACCACAGCGTACTTTTAAAAAAATGGAAGTGCGCTCTGTCCATCCCAATTACGAAGATCAGATACAATATAAATCTGCTCCACTCACACCCGCACGTCAAGTTACACAAGACGATTCTTATAAAAAAGAAATATCGTCAAAGTATACAGTATCAATTGCTTATAATAAAGGTACATATCAAGTTATAAGTGACGAAAATATCAAACACATAGGAAAGTAATATGTCAGCAGAATTAGATAAAAAACGAGCCAAAGGGCGAGGTAATCGAAATACCATCGATGGTAAATATCTTGGTCCTATGCCAGTCTATGATAAAAAGACCACCCCCAATCCAAACAAAGACGATAAGTATGAATATTGGAATGAATGGGGCTTAGCCGCAAATTGGTTTAATTATAAGTGTAAGCCAAAAGACTTTAAGAATTATACTGTACGTTATGCAAAAGAATATCTAAAGCTTCCAAAAGATGATATAAAGAATCTTAAGAAAGTTAAAGATACATACTTCTTACTCGTATCAAAACTTGCAGCAGTTCACTTTACAGGATTTCATTATCACATACACGAACGTAATGCAATCAAAGGTTATATCGAAGATCTTATTGAATTAGGTAAACAAATCGTTGAAGACGTTGTAGAAGACGAGCCGAAAAAAGTTGTATCAATACAAGATCGTATGTATTCTAAAATGATGCAAACAATTTATAACGAGTTTGATGAAGTTATAATTGAAAGTTGGTTCGATAAAGACTTTGATAAAAAGTTTGATGCATATGCAGCAATTAAAAAGTACGAAGTTAAAGGTGCTGCGATTAAAATGTTTGCTGATCGTATCATTCAACTTCGTGATGAGATGAATGACGCATATAATAAAACATGTGAACAAATGGTTGAAGCATATAGTAGTTGGTCAAAGTCAAATCTAAAGAAAGCTGTGGCCCAACTTGAAACTATTTTAGATGATATCGAGAAAGCACAACTTGCAAATAAAGCTGTTCGTAAACCACGTGCTTCTAAACCTAAAGCATCTGATAAACAAGTTGCCAAACTTAATTATCTAAAGGGTGATGATGTAGCTAAGCTTGCATCAATTAATCCGATTGTAATTCCAGGTGCTAAAGTCTTATACATGTATAATGTTAAACAGAAGAAACTTACTGAGTTTATAACAGATAACGATACAGGATTTATTGTGTCAGGATCAACGCTTAAAAACTTTGATAATAAGTTAAGCCGAACATGTACTCTTCGTAAAGCAGAAGAAGTATTACCACAAGTATTAAAGAAAACGCAAAAACAAATTGATAATGTATTTAAAGGACTTACTACAAAAGTTAGTGTTCCCGCAGGTCGAATCAATAAAGATTGCATATTATTGAGGGTTATCAATTGAGCGAAGAACTAGAATATAAAATCATGACAAAAAAACGTTTCTCGAATGGAGTCGAAACACTTGTTTCAACCAAAGGCTTTACATATATTGAAGCAATTACACATATAGCCGAAGAAAGAGGAATGGAATATAATAACGTAAAACGTTTATTATCAGATTCGATCAAACAAAAATTGGAAGCAGAAGCTTCTAACTTAAAATTAATTCAAACGCCAGCTGGCAATAAACTACCACTATAGGAAACAACAATGAGTATTATTATCCCATCATCTGACGCAGATCGTAAGGTTATCAAAGATGCAATGACAGAGTTATCAAATTCTATGGTTCGTATTGAATCAGAGAAGAACTTTATTAAAGAAGCAATCGACGACCTTAACGATAAAGTAGGTATCGATAAGAAGCACCTACGTAAATTAGCCAACATATACCATAAGCAAACACTCGCAGAAGTGACTGGTGAGGCAGAAGAATTAGAAGCATTGTATGAATCTTGCCTTAAGTAAAATGGATCCATTTGATTCTTACAAACTTTATAATGCGCTAAAGCTTCATTTCGAGACAGACGGATATGACGCGATTAAGTATCATTATAAGACAAGAGTAAATCCTCAATCTTTCTTTAAACGTAGAGACAAGTACTTTTTTGCCAAGCTTGGTAAAAGTTATGGCAAAGAACTTACAAAGTATTACGTATCTAACTTTATAAAAGATGTAAAATATGTAGGTGATATGCTTGGTCCTGAAGGAGAATCAAACTATAATGATATGATAAAAGTTCATGAATCATTATCTTATAGGTTTAAGAACGATATAAATAAACTATCATCAATGGTCAATTCATTTGATGAGATGCTTGAGTGTCAAGATAGCGAATACCCAGTAGTTATTACAGCATTCATGCAAGAAGAAATTTGTTTAGAAACTGTGGTCATACTCCATAAACTCACAAGGTTTATGGACAGGGCAGATAAACAAATCACAGAGACAATCATGTGGCCTGAGATGTCTCGTAAAGTTCATAAGTACGATCCATTTATCTCGATTGACCGAGAAAAAATGATTAAGATTGTAACTAATTACTTTACAAATTGACACAAATGTGTTATAATAGATGCCTATATTATGGAATAAGTGGATAATTCAGACAATACAACGGAGAAAACAATATGTCTTTAAGTAACTTAAAATCTAGTCGTGGCTCGTCTATCGACAAACTCGTTCAAGCAGCAGAAGCTGTATCTCAAAAAACAGAAACCAAATCATACGGTGATGACCGTTTTTGGAAACCAACTCGCGATAAAGCGGGTAATGGTTATGCAGTTATTCGTTTCTTACCACCTAAAGAAGGTGAAGATCTTCCATGGGCTCGTTATTGGGACCACGGCTTTCAAGGTCCTACAGGTATGTGGTACATTGAAAATTCTTTGACTTCGGTTGGTCAAGACGATCCTGTTTCAGAAGCAAATACGATCTTATGGAATAGTGGTCGAGATGAAGATAAAGCACTCGCTCGTGAACGCAAGCGTCGTTTACATTATGTCTCAAATATCCTTGTTATCTCGGATCCTTCTAACCCAGAAAATGAAGGTAAAGTATTCCTTTATAAGTTTGGTAAGAAAATCTTTGACAAGATTATGGACGTAATGCAACCTCAGTTTCAGGACGAAGATCCTGTTAATCCTTATGACTTTTGGGAAGGTGCAGACTTTAAACTCAAAATTCGTAAAGTTGAAGGTTGGGTAAACTACGATAAGTCAGAGTTTGGTTCTCAATCAGCTCTGTATAATGCAGATGAAGAAAAACTAGAAGAAGTATATTCTAAAGTTTATTCTTTGACTGATTTTACCGATGCTAAAAACTATAAAACTTATGCAGAACTTAAGGCTAAGTTAAATAAGGTATTAGGTGTAGATGCTGGTGTGGTGGCTGAAGCTCCCGTAGTTGCATCAGTATCTGAATCAGCTCCAATTGCGGAAGCGACTGCTGTTGAAACGGCTACTGCCGATGCAGATGAAGATGATACACTATCTTACTTTGCTAAGTTAGCTAACGAATCATAATAACAAGAATTATATTTGTAGCTTAAGGGATTCTTCGGAATCCCTTTTTTTAAAAAAAACTTGATTGATATAATCGCGATATATCATTCCTAACATGTCGCAGCGTGCTAACTGGGAAGCGTTTGTAGAGATAGCTACTATGAATGTGGAGAGGATAAGTTTTATGGGACCTTCGGGTCCTTTTTTTATTGCTCTGTACTATGAGCTCCTGTAGAATTACTTCTTCCTTTTGAAACAACAGTAACAGTACTACTTTGATCAATACTTTTCGCATCAACTTGATTAATAACAACAGGTTGTTGATTTGCTGCAGTCAATTGTGCTGTTTGAATTGCAGCTGCTATATCAACTGATAATTGTTGAAGATCTGCTCCGTCCATTTTAACCGATACTGTGAATGCTTCATTAAGTTTCTTAATATCTTTTATAAGATCCTTTAAATTAAAGTCGACTTCTGTATCACTAAGCTCTGCTAAGTTTGCATAAGCATCAGCAAATGTATTCATTGCATCTGCACCTTCTTTAATAGTACCTGCATTCTCACCAGCTTTTATCGATAATGAGACTGGACTAGTATCACCGAATAAGAACGCTGCGGCTCCAGCTCCAAGAGAGGCAAGCGCGTCGATACCTTTACCCGCACCGAATGCAGCTAATGCCGCTCCCATAATACCTAAAGATGCAGCTGCATCAGCTACTTGTTCTGCACTTGAACCTTCACCAATCGATAATAGTGTTGTTACATCACGTTTAATATTTTCAGCAAAGTTACCTTCAGTACCCATAGAAATAAATGATGCGACACCTTCAGCTCCTTTACCAGCTGAAAAAGCAGTAAGACCTAAAGCTAAACCGCTCATAGTACCAACAAAATTTGCTACTCCACTTTCCCCTGCTCCTGCTCCAGGTAAATCATTAATAGATAAGAGTGTCGTGACTTCAGCTTTTATTCCTTCAGCAAAATTAGGATTATCATCAGACATCTTTGTGAACGCTTCAGCTCCACCTGCTACTCCTTTACCTATTGAAAATGCGGCTAAGCCAATACCTAAACCAGTCATTGCTAATGCAAACTTACCACCTTCTTTTAAGAAATCTGTTCCCATTGCTTCGGCTTCAGGACCAATACTCAAAAGAGTTAATACTTCAGATTTAATACCTTCAGCAAATCCTCCATCCGAAAATTTATCAACTATAGATGCTGCTCCTGCTCCAATACTAAATGCTGCTAAGCCAGCACCAAGACCAGTCATTGCTAATCCAAATGAACCACTTTCCTTTATAAATTCAACATTACCTCCAACAGCATCATTAATTGAAAGCAGAGATACTACGTTCTTTTTAATTTGGTCTGTCCAACCATCTTCTTGGAATTTATCAACTACATTAGATGCACCAGCACCAATCGCAAAAGCTGCTAATCCAATACCTATACCACCCATTGCAAGTGCAAGTGCACCGCCATCTTTTAGTGTATTTCCTGCTCCTCCTAATTCATCAACGATACCAACCAAGTTTACAACATTGTACTTGATTTTATCAGAATCCATGTCTTCGAGTTTACCAATAAGAAATGCGCTTGAAGCAAAGACTGCAGCAATACCTGCCGCGGCTGCACCTACACCTAAACCAGCACCACCCATAAATTTACCGATATTTGCTAATCCCTTTTTACTCTTTTTATCATTATCAGCATTTTCACTACCGATTTGTTTAGGTAGACCTTTAAGAGAATCACTAATATTTTGAAATATTGCCATTTGCTCACGGCTTTTTTCAACTCCAGCTAACTTATCAGCACTCATTCCTTCTGCAAAATCGCCCATATTATTAGTTAATCTTTCATTAAGAGACAGTACATCTCCTTGCATTTTTTTAATTTCTAATAAATGTCGACGCGTATTGCGACCGTCAGCTTCTATATTAGAAGTCGACTCATTATTTGCTTTCATACTCTCAACGAGTTCTTGAAGTAATTGTGTTTGTTGATCAGCCATGATTTATACCTATTTCTTTTTAGATCCCATTGCTTGTGTACCAAAGAACGCAGCAACAATACCAGCAACAGCTACAAAATATGTAGGAGCCATATCACCCAACGTTGCTTGTGCCTGATCTAAACCAGCAAGAGATGCAATCACTACTGCGAATGGATATAGTAATAATCCACCCAATGCAAACCATGTCATATTTCGTTGCGCGTCACGCATAGCATCTGCATCTTCGAGTTCTTTACGTTTAAACTCAAGATACATTGCCTCTTCTTCTTTGCTTACTTCTCCATCACCGTTTGTATCTGCTGGATGAAACACTTGACCCTTTTCTTCTTCTGACATTATTATCTCCTTTGTTGCTGTTGTTGTATGCGTTGATTTTCCTCTTTTATATGTTCTTGTAATAATGTGATATATATTTGCCTTTCCCAAGGTAGCATATCTTCCAATTCAGTCAAACTATATTTGTGATGTTGCATTAATGTAAAATTGGTTTGATAAAAGTTTACCAGTTGTTCATGTGAAAGGCCTAGCCAAAAAAACTATTTAAACCTTTTAACTCGATACAATTATCATGTCCACAATTTTCACATTTAAATTCTATATGATGTTTTAATACCGGTGTTGTTTCAAAAAACTTTTGAATCATTTTAAATTGAGCGGAATTAAGACTGTCGATAAAATCTTTTAAATCTTGTTCTTTTTCATTTCTTGCATTATAAACATTATCTTGATCAAAAATACTCACAATACAGTTTATAATTAATTCCATCATTCCTTCGACACTATTTAAAGTTTCAGCATCAATATTAGTTATATCGTTAACTGTCGGGTATTTTAATTCTATTCCAATTGAATCATTTAATTGAATTACATTTAAACCCTCTTCATAATCTGATAATTCAACTTCTTTTAAGTTTACTGATGCATCATTCTCCGTTTCGCACTCTTCGCATTTTACTCGTAAGTCAACTGTTTCTCCAACTGATACGCTTCTTAATTCTAAGAATAATTTTTCGATATCGAAAACTGTTAATGCATTCATATCTTCAATGCCTTCAACACATGATAAAATAATATTTTGAACTGCAGTACTAATTTGCTGCGGATCATTTGATTCTAAGGCTATCATTAGAATCTTTTCTTCCCTCACTAAATAAGGCCTCATTTGTAATTCTTGGCCGGTTGAAGGTAACATAACGCTGTACTTAGGTACAGTCATTTTTGGTAAAGCCATAATATTCTCCTATAATATTAAAATAATGATTTAATTTTATTCAAACCGCTTGAAATCTTGTTTGGTAATAATCTATCAGGTATAGCTGATAGTAAACCACCGAGTGATCCAGATATAATATCTTTTTCTGTATATCTGTCATATGCAAATGTAACTGGTAATTTTAAATATGTGTTTTCAGAAGAATTATCTAATTCAACTGATCCGATAGTAATTGGATATGCATTAATAAGTGTAATCGAATATGTCGGTTTATCATCATCGTCTAGTGTTTGTATAGTAATATCAGTCTGATAATCTGATTTATAGCCTAATGTATATGTGCTTGTATCAACTATTCCTGATAACCATGTATCGAATACTTCTTTCATGAAAAAATCATTTGTTAAAATAAACGACATTGATACGTCTTCTTCAATAAACCCATTTGGAATTTTAATTGTTTGTTTTTGTGCACTGAAATCTGAAGTTGTAATTTGTCTTCCAGGTAAACTAGCATTTTCACATAAGAATGCAATATCTCTTGGATTTGTAATAAAATTTTTCAATGGATTTTGTCCACGAGCTAATTTACCTACAACATTATTTAATGATAAGTTTGCCAATGGTTGTGTAGGAGGAGTAAATATTACAAGGAATCGATTAGCTTTTGCTAACCCACTTTTTTTAGATATAATCGATTTTAAGTTATCAATTGACATATAGATTACCTTGCATATTGTTTGCGAGAATATCTCCAAACAGTTTCTTTTTTAACTTTCTTAAATTGTTCGGTTGGTAAGAAGATTGCAATTTCCCATTCAGTCATTGGTACTCTTACCATTCTTCCTTGTACATTACTCGTAAGATAATGTTTAAAACATGGTTGAAACTCTTTAAATTTTTTGACTGACTTTAATAAATCATATCTTAATTTTAATCTACTTTTATCATTAATCTTTTGTGGTGCTGTGTCCATCAAAGCATCTAAAAATCTTGCTCGTACAACTGGTGAAAGATAATGTAAGTTAAGACCATAAAAACCACCAGGTGCAGGCTCTACCATAATAACTAATGGAAATCTATCATAATATGGTAATTCATCTTTATATTTAGGATTGTAAAAATACATGTACATATTACCTGCAATCTCTTTCGATACAGGATCTAATGCATCATCTTTTAAAACTTTTCGAGGAGTTACCTTTGAACCTAACTCATCAACCTTTTTGCGAAACCAATTTCTTGATTTCTTTGTGCGGGCTTCTATGCCTGCTCGTTGAGCTCCCGCTTGTAATGTGTCGAATAGTGATGCCATATCTTTATTTATACTACTTCTTCTTGCCTTTCATTGGTCCACTAAGTATTTTAATTCCAAGACTTTTAAGAGTATCTTCTGTCCACACTTGAAACTTCCACCCACGATCTGCTGCATATTCATTTGCTGCATTCCACTTATCAGTATTTTTTATATAAGTAGTAACCTCGTTTAGGTATCTTTTTGTTTGTCTTGCAGGTTTTTTCGGGGGTGATGTTTCTTTCTTTGGTTTTATTTCAACAAGTATAACTTCACCTGATTCCATCTTAATGAGTAAATCAACAAAATAACGATGATACTTTTTATCAACTTTATACTTATATGGTACAACAATTTCTTCAGAGTTCCAACCAACAACCTTTGGATTACTTTCACACCATTTAAAACATTGTCTTTCCCACAATGAACGATAGGTAACTTTCGAAGGATCACCCATATATTTTTCTGGTTTTTTTATTTTGTATCTACCTGAATAAGCCATATAAATAAAGATATAATTAATTATTTTATTCTATTTATAGGAAAATAATATGTCAATACCATCATCAAATTTATACGTATTTCCTCTGACTATGAGAGATGCCATTAATAGTAGTCCCAATTTTCCTCATATATCTTTTGAAATATTAGAAAGAAAATTGCCAGATCAAGCTACAATACACTTATATGCTCCTCAAGGTATTTCTTTTGCAGATAGCGCTGAATTTAATAGTTTAGATTTAGGAACAATTGGCGGTGCAGCATTAAAAATGTTTTCTGGAGGAGGAGTAAATACAGATTCTATTTCTGAGACAAGTTTAAAAGACACCTTAGCGCCAACGCTAAAAAACATAGCAAAATATGGTGCTGGTTCAGTTGGTGATGCATTAGCAATTAGTCAAGGTAGTGCAACAAATCCACAAACGGCCGTGCAATTTAATAATGTTGGTATTAGAACGTTTAGTTTTACATTTAGACTTGTTGCAGAATCTGCACAAGAGCAAGAGCAAATATTTCTTATTGAAAATATGTTTAGAAGAGCATTATATCCAGAAAAAAGTGGAGAATTCTTTTTGCAATATCCATCAACGTTTCAAATTAAATTTAATATTAGCGGTAAAGAAAACGATTATTTACCTAAAATATTTGAATCGTATTTAACAGGTATGACAACTACATTTAATAATGATTCAAATATGTATCACGCAGATGGTTCGCCTTCGGATGTAGATATTGCATTAACATTCCAAGAAACACAACCTCTTACTCGAGATAAAATGTATGGATCTTCTTTTAGTGCTGGTGAAAATGTATCAGATCCATTTGGAGCAAATAAAATAAAACAGCAAATAGAAAACAAAGTCGGTAAATTAAGAAATCGATTTAAATTTTAATTACAGGAGATTAAATGCCTTTTTTTAAACAATTTCCAAAAATAGAATATGATTATAATCGTACTGGTACAGTACAACAGATAATTAATATTTTCCGAAGCGTAAGAACTCAATCGAGATTATTTGATAATACATTAATGTATAAGGAATATACGATTCAAGGTGGTATGAGACCTGATGTTGTATCAGAAAAATTATATGGAACTTCTGATTATTACTGGACGTTTTTTATAATAAATGATTTTTTGCATGATGGATTACAAGCATGGCCAATGGGAGAAATGGAGTTATCTGATTATTTAAATAAAACGTATGAAGGATTAGCTTTACAATTTACTCCAAGTGTATCTAATGTTGTAAAAAACTCAATAGCTGGAAAATTAGAAATTGGAGGTTTAATGTATGGTCTTCGTTCAGGAGCTACGGGCCGAATTATTCGAAAAGATATTGATTTAGGAATTATTGTTTTGCGGGATATTATACCTGGAAGTCTTAATAGAAATCCTATTACTGGAGCAGCTGATACGAGTATTGATACTCCCGGTTCATTTATTGAGGGAGAAGATCTTCAATCTTTCTGGCCAAATGCGGGAGGTGGAGTAAGTAGTTTACAATCAGATAAGCTTTCTCCAAATAAAATATACTCGTACCTTGAAGCTCCATGTTATTATTATATTGATAGCGATCCGGAACAAAGGCCTATTACATCTCCTTCAGTTATTCAATCTCTTGATTCCAAAGGAGATGCTGAAGCATTTTATTCAGAATTGCAATGGAATAATGATTTACAATCGCAAATCTCATCTCCAAGATTTAATAAAAATTTGTTAAATGAAACAGGAAATGTAAGTTATATTGCAACAAATACTTCTCCATCACAACCTCTTACATATAGCGGAGGATATAGAACTGGTGCTGATAAGTTAGTAGGAGGTATTACCTTTAAAAGCAATTTAGCAAAAATTAGAGAGCAAAATGATGAACGTTCATTTATAAAAGTAATAAATCCTAATTTTATTGTACAATTTGTCGAAGAATTTGAGAGATTAATTAATGTCTAATTCGCATTCAAAAAGTTCAGGGTCTCAGTCTGTAACTCCTAGTTCATATGAGATATATCAAATTCTTTTGACTATGAATAATTCAAATAAAGATGTAATTGATATAAAAAATTTAGTTAATGAAATAACTATTAATGAAAGCTTGTTTTCTTCTTCGCTTGAAGTAGAAATGCGAGTATTAGATGCAACTAATTTATTCGAACTAACACGCTTATCTGGAGGAGAAGAAATTGAAATAAAACTATTTCGAGTAATAGATCCTTCCACTACTTTTGCTGAAGCAAAATCTAGGATGCGCATCAAAGTAAATATTGCAGAGATAAAAGATTTAAATAAAAAATCAGTTGGTACTCAATTATATACTTTCATATGCTATAGTACACACACATTTAATAACTCTTTAAAAAAAATTAGTAGAGCATTTAACGGTGTTCCGAATGCTCTTATATCTGATATTTGTAAACGTGATTTAGGTTTAAAAGATCTTGAACCTTTTACAAATAAAAATACGAATCCAATTCAAGGAATATATCCAAATTTAAAACCCCTAGCTGCAATAAATTGGATTTTAAGAAATTGCGCAGGAGAAGATAATACTCCATTATATTTTTATGAAACTATACAAGGCGGTTTACAATTTAATTCTTATTCAGAGTTACTTGATCAAGAAACGTATATGACATACAATAATCAAACTTTTATTGATTCTCCTATAGATACAGAAACATATGATATCGCTGCAACTAAAATACGAGATATGACATCTAAATTTGATATGTCTATATACAACTTAATAAATAAAGGAACATTTGCATCTAATATTCAGTCATTAGACGTATCAACTAAAGATTATAAAAATATCAGATATAGGTTTAAAGGAACTCCTTCTCTTAACGAATTTCCTCCCTTATCAAATGAATTATCTTTTAACAATACGTTATTAAAAGATGCTGATAAATCTCATGAATATTTTATTAATAAAAACGCTAAAGCATTTACTGACACAGATAATTATCATAACCCACTAGAAGGATTATTAGCTGATAAACAAAGTTATTATAATGCTTTATCATATATGAACATAGATCTTATTTTAAACGGAGATTTTAATTTATCTCCTGGAAAAGTAATTGAATTAAAAATACTTGGTATTGGTAGCGAAAATGAAGTAAGACAATTTGATAAATCGCTTTCGGGAAAATATTTAGTTACTTCCATTGCACATATTTTTACAATGGAAGAATATACATGTGATATTGGAATACAAAAAGATAGTGTACTATTTGATATGAATGAAAAACTTAAATCTATAGAAAGCTCAGATAATAAATCAACTGGTGTATTAACAAATGGATAAATTATGAATAGAATTGCTGATAGTTTTAAAAATAGTGTATTTACTTGGTTTACTGGGGTTGTTGAAGATATAAACGATCCTGAAAAATTAAATCGAGTCCGTGTTCGGTGTTTTGGTTATCATGATCAAAATTTTAGTGAAATACCTACTAATAGTTTACCTTTTGCAACAGTTATGGGCCCAACAAGTTCTGCACATATATCTGGTATAGGTACAACAACTCACGGATTAGTGAATGGTTCATGGGTTGTAGGTTTTTTTAGAGATGGACCTAGTGCACAAGACCCTATTATTATGGGTACCATTGCTTCAACCTATGCAAAAAAACCTGATAATACTTTAGGGTTTAGCGATACATCGGGCACATATCCAAAACTTCAAGGTGAAGAAGAAACTTATATCGATACAAACTTGTTGGCACGTGGTACAAATACAATTACTCACACAGTTGATTCTGTAACTGGTGAACCTGCTACAAAGTATGCTGCTGTATATCCAAATAATAAAGTTACACAAACAACGTCAGGTCATATTATAGAGGTCGATGACACACCTGGTGCAGAAAGAATTAATGTGCGACATATGTCTGGTACGTTTGTAGAAATACATCCGAATGGTGATGTTGTACAAAGTAATAAAAATAAATTTCAGGTCACAACGGGTAATGACAATGTGCATATAACAGGTAATTGTAACGTTACTATAGATGGTGATGCAAACCTTAATGTCACAGGAAATTATACAGCAAATGTAACACAAAATATAGAATTGAATGCATCAGGAAATGTTAAAATAACTGGTGCAAGGATTGATCTAAACTAATGGCTGATCAAATCATTGACAACATATTGCCACCTGTATTTAGAAATGAAGAATTTTCTATAGAGCTTCCTATTGATGAATTAGGAAACGAAAATGCATTTGTACCCGTAGAGTTTGAACAGTTAATAGAATCTATAACATTGAAATCAGTAGGTACACAAGATATTGGAATCACATTATTAGTTGAAAATAATAGAGCATTTATTTCTGGTAAATATCAATCGACTCATAATGATAATATATTATTTGTTAGCAAAGGAGAAGCTACTCGATTACAGATATTCGAATATGATAATAGTCAGCCGGATGGATTTGCAAAAGATCTTAACGGAGAAAATATCCCTCTTGATACACCACTTCCATTAAGTGATGAAAAATTTGCAGAAGAAAAAATAAAATTTCCAACATTAGTTCAACCAATAAGAGTAACATCAATCGAACAATTACCAATGGGCCAAGATTTAGTATTGGCACAACAAGATCCAAGAGAAAATATAACCGTACAATATGAGCTTACAATAACGCATAAAGATACCGAAATAGAAGATGATGGTGGAATAGCTTTTAATTCTCAAGGATCTGTAATAACAAAAATATATGAACAAGTCGTAAAAACTGATGTAAGTATTTTTAATAGTATATTACAAACATATTATACTACTGGGGTTCCTGCTGAAGTAGCTCCTCAGATTCAAGCAGTTAACATAGTACTTCCAGAGTCTGATGATATAGTTGATCGCGTATTTGAATTAAGAAGCTCAACGCTAAGCATAAACGAAGGAGAATCATTTACAATATCTTTAAGTACAAATATAAGTTTTGCTGCATCTTTTGGCACTAACACCGGAATTCAAAATCTTGTTTCTATTCCATATACTATTACTGGTATTAGCGCCGATGATATAGAATCAGTAAATAATTCAACAACTGATACACATCTTTTTTCTTTTGAAACACTCACAGGCAATTTTGTTTTTTCCGGTTCTAGTATATTAAGTGAAATTGTCATAAAAATAAAAGATGATTTAACAACTGAGGGTGGTAAATTATTTGTATTGACTCTTAATGATCATCAGTTATCAACTGTCGTTGCGATATTGGATCCTAGGTATATACCTCCTACACCTGATCCTATACCTGATCCTGTACCTGATCCTGTACCTACACCTGTTGTACCTACTCCTGTACCTATACCTCCGCCCATAAGCGAATTTTTTTATCCGATTGTGCGAGTAGGAAGCCCATTCAGCCTGCGGTTTGAAGGTTGGACAATAAAAGATTTGCGATTTGAGATTCGACACTTAAATAAATTAACATTTGAAGGTGACACAATACAATTGCAATGTATAACTAGAAGTACCGGTATTTATAATGATGAACAGAAAAAGGCTCTAGGGTTCTTTGGTGTCCCTGGTAGGACTCAAAGCACTGGTTTTCTTGATTTATTCCCATCAAATACTAATCCTGTAAAAATTCGTTTTATAGCAAAAGCAGCTGGGCCCATTACGGGAGATGACCCATTCGGAGAATGGGGTAATGAATATGCTAATGGTCCAATAGTTACTGAAGGTGAGTTTATTTTCGAACCGTTTAAGAGTATGTCAAATATTATAGAAATTCCTACTATAGTAGATACTTCAAGTAGTGAGCATCAAGCTTATAGAGCTTATATTCCTACGGTTGGTTCGTATGGTTACCTTAAAGATGAAAACGGCAGAGCTATACGTGATGAAAATGGTAAGCTTATTCTTACTTATAGTCCTGATTATTTAACAATGCATGGAGATAGAGGATTCCTTAACGGCCATCTTAAATTAGTAGTTTATGATGAGTCATTAAAAGTTGAAGCGAATATCGTATCACAGGCCGGTAATAATCCAGCTGTAAATAGTATTATGCTAGATGAAAATGGTGAAGTTATATATGATGAAAATGGAGTAGCCTTAAATACAATAAATATGAATCAAACAGTGGCACAGTTTGATGCCAAACTCGATGCGCATTAAACTTAGGAGGAATATTTAAATATGAAAACAAAAATGTATGCAATTACGTATAAACCTTCTGTAAATCAAAGTGATTTATATCAATACGTTCAAAAGGTATCATTCGGAATGGAGAATCGACCTGATTTTTTCTTAGCCGAATGCACAAAAGACCAAGTGAATATATTAAAAAATCATGATGGAGTAAGAGATGTTGAAGATTGGTATAGAGACGGAGTACCGGAACTGGTTGACTTCGCCTTTCAAAAACAAATAGTTTATCAACGGGAATTTCAAGATATATCGGGTTTTCGAAATACACATGGAAATTGGGGCCTTGCAAGGCATAGTGAGACAACTAATACTACAGCATTTAATACCCAATCAGCTAAGACTTGTTCATTTCCCTCCAATCAAGGTGAAGGCGTTGATATTATTTTAAATATTGGTACCACGTTGAATAAAGCTGACACTGAGTTTATGACATCTGGCGTAACAAGATTAAAGGATTATGATTGGAACCAAGCTCCTGGAATTGGAAAAGACAATAGTACGTTTCTTAGTAGATTGACAACATTTGATAGATGGGATAACGATCTTTATAATCCTAGAAATAGTCAGGTTGACGAGCACGCGGAAGGTGTAGCATATGCGTGTGCTAGTAATAGTTACGGATGGGCCAATCGGGCAAATTTATATGTGTTTCCGTTTACGATGGTACGTATCCCTAATCCTATTACTTCAAGCTGTTGGGATGCATTTAAATATTTCCATGAAAACAAAGGAAATAATAACCCCACGATAGTAGTTGATGCTTTTGGTTATACTAATAAAGGTTTTTTTTCAACACGTGGAAGTTCTATTATTTTTCGAGATGAAATTTATAATACGATAGGCCCTGAAGGAATTCCACCTAGAAGAGTTAATCGATTAGGGAAAGTACTATTTGGAGGTAATAGCTTGATGCACCCAGGTTCAAATGGCATTGGAGGAGCTTATGGTCAATATCCGTCTGGAATGTCTTATCCATTTGATTTGGATGCTAAGGATGATGATGGTAATTATAAAATAGATTCATCATTTGGAAATAATGAGATAACATATCGTGTAAATATGAGAGCTGGTTCTGGTGATCAACCAAGTACCGCAGTTAAAAACAGAATAATGTCCTATATATCTAATATTGAGAATCAAAGAAACTATGATACAATGGGTGCTAAGGCATTAAAAGAAATGGAAGAAGCTGGAGTACATCACGTATCCTCGGCTGGTAATTATAATTGTGCACATTATTTGAGTGATAATTTAGATTATGGCAATGGTATACTTCAAGCCGGTGCTCATTATAGTGATACTGGTGATGATGCGCATGAAACATATAGAACTTTTATACCTTTGAGTGGAATTCCAGACCCTAAAGTAATTGGCCCTAATACAATATCAGTTGCTGCATTAAGCTCAGAGTTTAGTGTTTTTAGTGATCTAAACGGCAAAGAAACATTGGCTGATTTTAGTGATCGAGGAGATAGAGTTGATTGCTGTGCAGCAGGACAACATATTCATTTTGATTTCTTTTCAAATAAAGATATAGATTATTCCGGCACATCATTTGCCTCTCCTATGATTGCTGGGATGGCTGCATGTGTATTAAGTAAATATCCTAATACAACACCTGCGCAATTAAGAAAATATTTTAGAGAAACTGCAGTTGGTACTGATACTTTATTTGACACTAATCAGCAAAAAGCTCCTAGTTCAAATAGAGGCGATTGGTCATATTTTAACGATCCAATAAATCTTTTTGGTTATTCAGGTAAGATAGCTTATTTAGATCCTAACTTAAACACTGATCCAAGAGCGGTTGGAACTAATACAACAATCACATCAACCGAAACATCAACTGGACCATCAAATATAGTTGGTCATAGTATAGCAGAAATTAATACCATATTGGATGGTTAAGGAGAAATTATGCCAGCAGTAACACGAATAGGAGATTCTGAAGCCGCGCATTGTACTGGAAAGGTAAGGGCCGGTGGAAGTTCAAATGTATTTTGTAATGGTATACCGGTATCCCGGCAAGGCGATAAGAATACCGTGCACTTAAAACCACCATGTAATCCAGGAACTCCGCACTCTGCTCCAATTACAACTGGTTCGACCAAAGTATTTGTGAATGGAAAAGGTTGTGGAAGAGTTGGTGATGCTGTGACTGGTTGTACTCCCGTCACAGGTGGTTCATCAAATGTTTTTGCAGGTGGTTAATAAACTACTTAATTAATTTATATAAATAACTATTATGGCTACTTATTCATCTACAACATTTACAAGTACACGCTCGGCAAGTTCATCTAGATTAGATGTTGACGAGACCCGTAATACTGCCGGCATAGTTTCTTCTGGAAAAAATTTAGAAGGTAGATTTAGTGACTTAAATTTGCAAATGATACCTCATCCGCAAAAGAAAGATATTATTCCATTAAGAGGTGAAGAAGCTGTTAAAAATGCAATTCGGAATTTAATACTTACAAGTTTTTTTGAAAGGCCATTTCAATCAAATATTGGTTCTAATTTAAGATCGTTATTATTTGAGCCTAGTGATGTTATAACAATTCAGGCTATAGAAACTGGTATACAAAAGGTTTTAGAGCTTAATGAACCGCGAATAGAAAATATTAACGTTATTGTTGGTGTAAGTAAAGATGAAAGACAGTATGATATTAATGTTATCTTTAGTATAATGGCCAGTGAAGATATTCAAGAAGTGCAAATTAATTTAAAACGAGTAAGGTAAAATGTTATGGCAACTAATTTAAATGTCACAGAATTAGATTTCGATCAAATAAAACAAAATCTAAAAAACTTTTTAAAATCACAATCACAGTTTAATGATTATGATTTTGAAGGATCTGGTCTTAGTGTACTTTTAGATATTCTTTCTTATAATACTCATTATAATGCAATGTTAGCACATTTTGCCATTAACGAATCATTTTTAGATTCAGCACAAATACGAGGTAATGTTGTATCTCGAGCCGGTTTATTAGGATATATTCCTCGATCAGTCCTAGCACCTAGAGCTATTGTCACATTAACAGTTGATGTATCAGATGTTGCTGGTACAAATATACCTTCAACTCTTGTTATTGAAAGAGGTACAAAATTTAATGCTAATGTTGATGGTATATCGTACACATTCTCATCTTTAAATTCTCGTACTGCGATATTAACAACTGTAGGAAATATTAAGACATATACTTTCGAAAATATTGAAATAGGACAAGGTGTATTTAGATTTTTATCTTACAGAGTTGATAACGATATTGAAAACCAAAAATTTCAAATATCTGATCGAGACGCTGATACATCTTCATTACGTGTACGAATACAAGAAAATGAGGCCTCAACACAGTTTGAAGGCTATCAACAATTTACAACGTTGCAAGAAATTGATGCTGCTAGTCAAGTTTATTATATACAAGAAAACTCAAGTGGGTTTTATCAAATATATTTTGGTGATGGAGTAATAGGTAAAAAACCAATTGATAATAATATTGTATCATTAGATTATTTAGTTACTTCTGGTCCTGATGCAAATGGTGCAAATATATTTACTCTTACAACTGATTTTCCAACAATTCCAGTATCGAGCGGCATAAAAACAAGTGTATCTACGATTCAAGTGGCATCTGGTGGTACAGATCCCGAAACAACAGAATCTATTCGATTTAATGCTCCTATTACTTTCCAAGCTCAAGATCGTGCAGTAACAGCTCAAGATTATGGCGCAATACTTCGAAGAAACTTTGCTAACATTGAGAGTGTTTCTACATGGGGAGGGGAAGATCAATTAGTTCCAGAATTTGGAAAAGCTTTTGTAAGTATTAAACCATTAATCGGTACTGTACTCACATCTTCTGAAAAGAATGAAATTATTAATATATTAAAAAATAAAAATATCGTATCAATTACACCAGAAATCGTAGATCCAGAATTTACAAATCTAGAATTAGATGTTATATTTAAATATAACCCTTCTCTTACAAGTAGATCACAATCTGCGATTGAATCACTCGTAAAAGATACAGTATTAAATTATAATTTTAATCAACTAAATAAATTTGATGGTGTATTTAGACATTCGGAATTACTTGGGTTAATTGACAATGCTGATCCAGCAATTACGAGTTCTACAATTAGACCATTTATGCATAAAAATATTACTCCTGATTTTCGTGTAGTTAATAGTTTTACGTTGACATATACTGGATCTTTCTTCTTAGATACAGGTACTGATTATAACATATCAAGTACTGCATTTAAAATTGGAGGAGAAGATCATTTCTTTGGTGATGTTGCGATTGAAGGTTCTACTAATAGAACCGTAATTATATATAAAGCAGTTAGTGGAGTAAATGAATTGGTAATTCCAAATGCTGGATTAATTAATCCAACAACTGGTATTATAACTTTAAATAATTTTTCTCCTGATGATAATACATCAATTAGAATATCAATATCTCCTAATTCATTAGATGTAGCTCCTAAAAGAAATCAGATTATAAACATTGAATCTTCTAGAATTCTTGTTTCTGGAGCGATTGATAATATTGCATATTCTGGTCCTTCGGGTACAATTGATTATTCTACAACTTCTAGAATGAGATAATATATGGCTAAGCAAAGTTTAAAAAACTTAAACTCTTTTTCAAGAGGTTATATAGAAGAATTTAGATCTAAAATGCAATTTAGTACTACTACTGTTGGTATTACTAATAATGCAATTGATAATAGTATTGAGATAAAATTTAATAGATACGTTCGTGCCATATCTCCTAAAAGCAAAATTGTAATAGAACCTCAAATCGGTCAATACATATCGGGTGCTGGAATAAGTGGTACACCTAAAATTATTAATATTACTTATTTAAAAGGTACACTTGGCCAAAATACAAATACTATAATAGAAGTTGATATTCCTCAAACGATAGCAATAAATACTCAAATTACAATGAGTGATACAAGTAGCGGATTATCTAAATATGATTTAACTGGTAATACTCTCTCTAGATCAAAGGAAGATATTCGTGTCAATCAATTAATTCCAGAATCTGTTTTAGAATATTCTACAAGTAGAGATTATAATGCATTAGATAACGGAGGAATAAAAGAATTCCTTGATGCATATTATAAATTCATGAACACTGAAGAATTTGTATACAGAGAAAAAGTTACGTTTGAAGATATTGTAATAAATAATATAGCGACTTTTAGAATACCTAACCCAGATACAAGAGACAATGTTTTTTTTAGTCCTGAAGCATGTAAAACTGCTCAGTATTATGATTTTACTGGAAGATTATTATCGATTTCTGAAACAGGAAAGGTAAATGATACACAAACTGATATTAATTCTAGCTTAGATATACAAGTAACTAATCTTGATAATTTACCAAGTGAGACAGCTTTAGATATTGGTTCAGGAAGAACGTTGTCGATAACTAACTTGCCCTCATATTTAAATAGAAAAAAAATAAAAATAGAAGTATATCTACAATATTATGTAGGACCTAATCCATCTTTTAGATTAAACACTATAGAAGACACATTAAATATCAATGAAAACCAAGAAATTTTCCTTGATATGATGCAAAAAGAAATAGCTCCTGCCGTAAGTAAAGATATTTTAGTAAATAAACGTTCTCTATATCAAAGAATTATTGATTTTTATAAAGTAAAGGGGTCGGGCGATTCTATAGAAACATTTTTTAAATTATTTTTTGGTGATCAAGAAATAGGAATTGAATACCCGTGGGATAGTACATTAAAACCTTCAATGGGTAATTTTGATAATCAAACTCAAACTCCTCCAGATTATAATTTAATTGTAAATCCTATAACAGCTAGTGATCCTGCTGATAATGATGAGTTTGGTAGTTTTGTATCATTTGATACAAATACAAGCCTAGCTGCAGTTGGTGCACCTGGAGAAGGAACAAATAATACTGGTGCAGTATATATTTATTCTACAAGTAATGATGGCTTATCTTTTAGTCCAGATGGTGCTGGAAATACTCCTGATGGAAAAATTACTACAGCTAACGGAGCAGAAGAGGATAAATTTGGTTCAGTAGTTTCTCTATCTGGAAACTTAGTTGCAATTTCTAGTCCTGGAGATACTGAATTTACCGGAGGCACAGGAGCAAATAGTGGATCTGTAGAAATATGGGAAAAAGTTTTAACAAATGCACCAAGTACATTTACTTGGACATTCAGAGCTAAGCTGGTAGGATCAACTACAGGATCTAATTTTGGTGCAGATATATGTTTAGAAGGTGATACACTTGCTGTTGCTGTACCTGGTCATGTTAATAGTAATTATACAAATGGTGCAATTCTATTATATCAAGGAATTGGTTCAAATTGGTCGTTATTTCAAACAATAAAAGCTCCATTTAATGCAGTAGATCAAAATGGATTTGGAGAAAAAGTAGTACTAAGAGATAATTATCTTGGAGCTTCTTGGTCGGCATATAATAATAATACAGGATTAGCAAGCGTTTATTCAAAAAGTCGTACCACTAATAAATATGGTAAAGCTGGCATTCTTGACGGTATTCCTGAAGCTACAGGTTTTGGCGAAAAAGAAAATGACAAATATGGTTTATCGATCGACATAGATTCAACTGGTACATTATTACCTTCAGCTATTGTAGGTGCTAATCGTAAGTGTATAGTATTTCAAAGATACGGAGAGGACGAATTTGGTTCAGGCCTTTGGTCAGAATCAGATGTAATATTACCTACAATTGAAGAAGTTGACGGTTTTGGTCAAAATGTTAAAATATATGCCGATAATGTATATATAGGAGCATCAACATCTTCGGGAAATAATTCTCCTTTCTTAACAAATTCTGGATTAGTTTATCATTATGAATTTTTAAATAATGCATTTATTGAAAGAAAAAAATACACACAACTTGTAAGCACAAGAGCTGCACAAAATAAATTTGGTATTTCATTGGATGTAGCACGAAGTAATAAAAACATATTACTTATTGGAGCTCCAGGTACTAGTACTAATCGTGGTAATATAACAGCTTTAAATAGGACTATTTTAGATGGTAAGTATTTAAATAATGAAGGGTTTTTATCAGATACACAAAAAATTCAAGATTCAGATTTTTATCAAAGATACTCATATGTAATTAAAGCTGGCCAAAATATATCTACCTGGAAAGATACGTATAATAAACTTGTACATCCCGCAGGATTTAAATATTTTGGAGAAATATTATTAATATTAAAAGCTACACGTAATGTATTAGGAGATAATAGTAAAAGCGGTCAAGTAAAAGAATTAATTTTTGATGAACAATTAGGCATATCAAATACAGAAATTATAGATCTTAATGTATACCCTTCTGGAAGAAGGCCGACCAGACAAACCATGTCTTCTATGCCTGGAGTACAGCCCGGATATATTGGAATTGAAGATCTTGGATTACTTATTGAAATATTTGCTGCGCTGTCATCTCCGCATGGAGGAGCACGTGCAAATAGAAATGCAAAACTATCAATTTCCTCAATTGAAGGAGGATCTATATCAGGAGTTAGAATCTTGGATCCTGGTTTTGGATATAAAGTAGCTCCTACAATAACTTCTATAATTCAATCTGGTGGTTCTGGTGGAACGATTGAAACAAAAATAGATCAAAACGGTACTGTAAATGAAGTTATATTGAAAGGTACGTTTTCTGATATTATTTCAACTGCTGCATCAAAAACTTCTTTTGATTTTGATTCAAGTACCGCTGATAGTAATCGATCTGCTAGTCATACGTTTAATACGGTTGCAACTACAAATAGTCGTACTGGATCTGGAGGAACAGTTACAATTATTACTACTTCCGATAAAAAAATTGCAAGTATACAAGCAACTGCAAATGCATTAGGTTCTGGTTATCAAGTAGGTGATATACTTACAGTTGCTGCAGGCGCATTAGATCATGATGGAACAGCGTCTGCTGCATTTAGTTTTACAGTTAAAAAAATTATAAACGGTACTGGATATACAAATGATTCTGCAATTGTTGTACAACAATTAAGTGATGTCGCTGGTAGTGGCGCGCAATTTACGATTGGTCGATTAACAAATAATACAGAATTTGTTATAGGAACAAATGCATTAACAGTTGGTGCATATTATAAAATATCAAATAAAGGTACTGCTACAGATGTAGAGTTAAATACTTTAGCTGACACAGATTTTGAAAAAACCAATGTAACTGCTACTTCAACTAAATGGAAAGTTGGAGATGTATTTAGAGCCGAAAGTGCAAATGGCGGTATATCAAGCGGTAAAGCTTTAAAAGTAAAAGAATGCCAAGTTGGATTAAATTTTAGTTCATTTGCAAATAAAAAATACAAGCTACGTCCTGCTATAACTATAAGTCCTCCTAATCGCAAAAACACAGATGGAACAAATCATGACAATAATTTAAATGCAACTGCAATTTTAAATCTAGATACTGAACTAGCATTAGATGATACAAGTCGATTAACTATAGGAGATCGTTATACTATAGTAGATATGGGAAATATTTCTGCAACTGAATTAAATCTATTAGTATCTTTCACTAGAGATAATTGGTTCATAGGTGATGATTTTATTGCAAATAGTGATGGAACAGGATTAAGTGCGGCTACTACTGCTTTTGTTGTACCTTACGATTCTGCTGGGAAAATTTCTAATTTTTCTATTACTAATGTTGGACAAGGATATGTATCAGATCCAACTTTAAATGTAATATCAAATGCACAAACAATAAAAGTTCCAGATGTTATACCAATAAAAATTGTCACTAATGGCAATGACATAGTAACTATCGATGTATATGGAGAAGGAAAATTTAGAAGAAAAACTTCTATCGATAGAACTAACGATTATTTTAGTGTAAAAGATTATTATAGTAAGGTTGGTATTGGAACAAAAAGATCGGATTTTACTATAGAACAATTTAGTACACTTTCTATAGAAAATGTCAATACAACTAATATAAATAAAAATAACATTAATACTTTATTAATAACAACACCTGATAGAAATACATAGGATAAAATTATGGCCGCAATCGTCTCAAACAATTTCAGATCTTTAAATGCTAAAAACTTTATGGCAGATGTTAGAACTGAACAAAGTAACGTATATATCGGTGTAGGGAAAACTACTGCATGGCAAGATGCTGGTCAAGCGGTGTTAACTGACTACAGTGATACTCAACCGAATGTCCCAACCGATACTATAGATCATATTAACCAAGCTCGGGCAAATATGATAGGTATGAAACTCATTTTAAACGACGATGTTTCTCATGTTGTTCCTCGATATGATTGGGAAATTGATGCAGAATTTGTACCTTGGGATTCTCGTAATGAAAACATATACGATGACCCGTTCTATTGCTTAACTCCTGACTTTAAAGTTTATAAATGCATTGATGCCCCAGCATCAGGAGGAGTACAAGATGTTCCGATTAGTACTTCATCTTCAATTATTGCAACAACTGATGGTTATCGTTGGAAATACATGTACACTATCATTGCTGCTGATGCAGAAAAATTCTTAACTCGTTCATATATGCCAGTTAAAACATTAACTGTTTCAACCACAGGTGTAAATTCAGCTGATGTTGCAGCTAATGCAACTACTATGATTTTAACTACTGAAAATCCTAATATAATGGTTGGACAAAAAATGGCTGGAGGCACTTTACAAACCGGTGCATCAACTACTCCTATTGTAACGGCTATATCAGGTAAAACAATTACGTTTAGTCCTGCTCATGCTGGTGGTGTTGTTACAGCAAATCAATCGATTACATTCGGAGCTTTTGCTGATACTAATCCATTAAGGCCTCAACAATTAGCTCAAGCAAATAGTGTTTCGACAAAAGGAAGTATCGATAGAATTGTTATCGAAAATGCCGGAGCGAATTATGGAACTAATTTAACTACTATTGCAACGAATTTAATTATTGTCGGTGATGGATCCGGAGCTACGATTGATCAAGGAGATGTTGGTGGAGGTGAAGTTGGTATCGCAGTAAATAATGGAAACATTAATAGACTTATACCAAAAACATCTGGAAGTGGTTATTCAGTAGCTCAAGTAATAGAGAAAGCTGGTTCTCCTGGTAGTGGATTAGTTGCATATCCAGTTATTTCTCCTCCTTCTGGACATGGTGTTGATCCTGTTGCAGAGTTGGGCGGTTTCTATATTGGATTAAATACTCAAATTAGTGGTATTGATGATACAGATATCGCAAATAATCAGGATTTTCGTCAAATTTCTATTATCAAAAATCCTCTTGTTTCAGGTCTTATTGAGACTACTGCAGTTGCAGCAGCACGACCAAATAATACCAATAGAGGAACGTTTAGAACTACAAAATTCCATAATTATAAAACCAGCGGTGCTAATGCTGCAACTGAAATTAGTAATATCCTTGCAACTGGCGCAGATGTATTATTAATTGATAATCAACCAAATGCGACTTCCGGAAATAATCCACGAGGTTATATAACGAATATAGATACAACTAATAGAATAGTTTATTATGTACAAGATGAATTGACTGGTTATGATCCGTTTGTATCTGAAGCAGTTTGTAATTTTCAAAGCGGAGCTGCTCCTGTTAACTCTACTTTACTCCTTAATTTAGAAGATGGATCAGGTGCTGGCGAAGAGATTAACCAAACATCTGGACCAGATAGAGGTACAGGTGAAATATTGTTTTTAGAAAATCGTGCACCTATTCAACGAAGTAGTACACAAATTGAAGATGTAAAATTAATCCTTGAATTTTAAGAGAAATAAAAATGGCAATTACTAATGTAAAAAATACGTTTACTACTTATACTCTAGATGACGTAGTAGAATCTAAAAATTATCATAGAGTCCTATTTAAACCTGGTGTTGCAGTTCAAGCTCGTGAGCTTACCGAAATGCAAACACAACTACAAAGACAGATTGATTATCAAGGTCAATATTCTTTTAATGATGGTGCGCAGGTTATAGGTGGTGAGGTAACTCTTACAACTGATTATGATTATATAAAAGTTGAAGCTTCTTATACAGAAAGCAATGGTACTACTGTAAGAACTGCTAATGATTTTATACAAAGCGTTGCTAGAACTGCAGGAGCATTCTTAGAAAATAGTAATGGTGTACAAGCGGAAATAATTCAAATTATTAGTGCATCTGGAGTTGATCAAGCAGTAGGAGGTAAAACAGGAGTATTAGATGGAACTAGTAATGAGCCTATTACAATATATGTAAAATATACTAAAGGTAGCGGCAATACAGCAGCAAATAAATTTGTTGCAGGAGAAGTATTAACGTCAAAAGATGCAAATGGTAATTTAGGCGGAGGCGACTATAAGTTTATGGTCGGTGGAGGAACTGATACGAACTTAAGTGGAGGTACAACTACTGCTTCGAATATTACAAATCCCATAGGTAAAGGATCTAAAGTTACAATTAATGAAGGTATTTATTTTATTGCAGGTAATTTTGTTTATGTTCAAGCTGATAGTATTATTCTATCCAAATATTCTTCTACTCCGAGTAATATTATTGGGTTAAATGTAACTGAACAAGTTATAAGTTCTGCGGATGATTCATCTTTAGTTGATAACGCGACGGGTTTCCCGAATGTTGCTGCACCTGGAGCAAGTCGATATAAAATAACTACGCAACTTATTAAAGAAGCGTTAGCAACTCCAAATGCCAATTTTAAAAATTATATTTTATTACTTACAATTGAGAATGGTATAAAGCAAGTTCAAATTCCAGATTCTGCAAATATAGATGCTGGTTTAACAAAAAGATTGGCACGAAGAACGCGTGAAGAATCTGGTAATTATTCATTAAGACCATTTGAATTGGACATAAAAGAACATTTAGATGATGGTACAAATGGAGGTTATTTAACATCTGGAAATAGCGGTAATGATGCAAAATATATAGTAGGAGTTGAACCTAATATTGCATATGTTGAAGGTTTTAGGACAGAAAATATTTCAACAAAATACATTACAGTTGATAAACCAAGAGAAACATCAACAAATCCAAAAGATATTGCTGATAAAAACGCAGTAAATGGAATATTAGATTTAGGAAATTATGTAGTAATTGATACTGTGGCACATACTGGTTCAGCAGCTAATAATGCAGGTACAAAAGGAATTCCAGATACTACTAACTTTAATTTCCTAGCATTACAAAAATCTGGTGATACATTAAAATCTATAGCACTCGTTGATAATATAACTCCGACAAATGCAGCCAACTTAGTCCCAGGAACTTATATAGTTACAGATAGCGGAGCAACATCTTCAGTATGTTCTTCAGACACATCAGGAACAGCTTCTGATCAAGGAGCAGGAGCAAGTTTTAAAATTATCGTCGAAGCTCAACCATCAGGCAATCCTATTGCAACTGTTTTAGTTACATCTGGTGGTAGCGGTTATCAACTTAATAATACATTCACGGTCACTTCAGCAGCAACTAATTCTAAAGGTACGGCATTAGGAACGAATTTATCTTTTGATGTTGCACAAATGGGTAGAGGTCGAGCTCGTGCTAGAGCATTGACAAACCACGCAACTAATCAAATGAGATTATACTTATTTGATGTAAACGTTACATCAGGCACATTTGCAGATATTGATTATTTACATCAAATTAGTACAATAACTGGAGGAGGAGATTTCGAAGCTCATCTTGTTAGTACTTTTGATGGGAGAAGATTTGATGCAGAACAAAATAGTTCAGTATATAAACTACCATTAGATAATATAAAAACTACTGAAAGTGATGACTCGCCAACATATCAAATACAAAAAACAATATATGCTGCAAATGCTGGTGGTAGTACAACTTTTACTTCAACTGACTTTTTTAAAGATGCAACGAAAGACACATTAGGTAGTGCAACTGCAATCGTATCTTATAATGGTGGAGCTCCACAATTAGTTGGTGGTGTAGGCATTGAGAATACTACTGGAGATAAGGATCTCACTATTCCAGTTCCAAGCGCTAACGTTAGCCATTCAATCAAAGCAATTATTACTGTACAAAGAGGTGGTGCAGTATCGAATAAAAAATCTAAAACATTCGATACTGTTAATAACGTTAATTATGAGTATGATGGAGTAAACCCAGTATTTTTAGATAAAGCTGATATTTATAAACTAGTTCATGTTAAACAAGCGAGCTCAACAGGACCTGATATTACAGATCAATTCGAATTAGATAATGGTCAAAGGGCAAACTTCTATGAAGAAGGAAGATTAATACCTGTAGGTAATGTAGCTGCTGGAACTATAACTGTTAAATTTCATTATTATGAACATACCGGTTCAGGAAAAGACTTTTTTACAATTGATTCATATCCTGCTGAATCAGCTGATCATAAGCTTAGAGATATTCCAACATTTAGAAACCCGGATGGAGAAACAGTCGACTTAAAAGATTGCATAGATTTTAGGCCTGTTAAAACTATGACTGGAGCAGGTGGTCATGAATCAAATGTTTATAGTGCAATTACTGATAGTACATTTAATTCAACTGCTAATCTTACATTCCCTGCGGTTCAACCTGGATCTGTTATAACATTCGATGCACAAATTTGGAAAGGTAGAATTGATAAACTTGTATTGTCGAAAGACGGTAATTATAGTGTCATAAAGGGTGTATCTGCAGAATTGCCAGTTCCTCCTGATGATCCGAACGATGTTATGGTGGTAGCAATGTTAGAAGTTAAGCCATATACATATGATGCTAAATCAGACGTTTTACCAACTATTAATAGTTATAAACGTTATACGATGAAAGATATAGGCCAAATTGATCGAAGGGTAAAAACTTTAGAATATTATACATCTTTAAGTTTACTAGAAAACGAGACTTTAGGAATATCAATTCCTGATACTTCTGATTCAGGAAATACATTTGAAAGATTCAAAAATGGTATATTCGTAGATAATTTTGCAGGTCATGCGAATGGTCAAGTTGATCACGTTGATTATCATGTTTCAACTGATAGATTGAATGGTATGTTAAGACCTAAATACGATCAAAAAAATATTAGTCTTACACGTAAAACTGGAGAAACTTCGTATGCAGATGCAGGTTTAGCTAGTGGTAAATCAAATATTACACAAAGCGGATCTATATTTACTTTACCATTTACTCAAACTGATCACATTAAACAGGGAGTAGCTACTGAAACAGAATTTGTAAATCCATATAATGTGTTTACTTGGGCAGGTTCATTACGTCTATCACCAGAAAGCGATGAGTGGAAAGATACCGAAAATCGTCCAGATATTGTGATTAATGAAGAAGGAAATTTTGATCAATTACTTTTAGGCGTTCAAGAAAGTGGTATTTTAGGTACAGTTTGGAACGAATGGGAAACTAACTGGGTTGGAGTTGATAAAGAAGTTGAAAACTTTAAACGCGGTGAGTGGAAAACATATAGAACAGTAAGACGTCGTCGTGGTGGTAGTAAACAACAACCTGGTTGGAAAGTAGGTAAAGTTGTTACTACTACAACTACTACTGGACAATCACGAACTGGTATACAAACAAGTGTTGTTCCAGATCAAGAAGTTGTATCGGTCGATGATAAATTGTTAGAAACTAATTTTATACCATTTATTCGATCTAGAAAAATATATTTTAAAGCCGAAATGCTTAAACCTACGACTAAAGTTTATGCATATTTTAATGACGTAAATGTTACAGCATTTTGTCATAGTGGTGATAGCTATGTTGAGTGGACAACATTGGATAATGAAGATGCAGTTGCAGATTACGCAGGTGTTACAAGTCATACAACTTCTCCAGTAGGATCTACAACAAGTGGTAGTGGGGCTCTTGTTACTACTGATGCAGGTGAAATTACAGGATCATTTATTATTCCAAATAATGATGCTCTTAAATTTAGAACTGGTACAAGAGAATTTAGATTAACAGATTCTGCAACAAATGATCGTAGTAATGAAACAACATTTGCTGAAACAAATTATCATGCGACTGGTTTATTAGAAATAAGAGAAAAAACAATTGTTACAACTAAGGTACCTAAAATTGTTACAAATGAGGTAAACTCAAATAGAGTTGTAACTGATATTGATGTAGTCGATAAAACAAATACACAATGGTATGATCCTTTAGCTCAAACATTTTTGATTGATACAAAAGGAGGAGTATTTGTAACATCACTTGATTTATTCATTCAAAAGAATGGAGAAACTGGTATACCAATTAATGTTTCTATTCGCGAAACACTGAACGGGTTTCCAACACAAAAAATTGTACCTGGAACAGATGTCATTAAAGCTGTAGGAAATGTTACTGATAATGCTGTTGGATCTAACGGAACAAATGCTACTAACTTTGCATTTGATCATCCTGTATATTTACCAGAGGGTTCTGAATTTGCAATCGTTATTATGTCTAACTCTGATAAGTATAAAGCTTATGTTGCAACGACTGGATCATTTGATCTTGTAAGCGGCGATAGAGTTGCTAAACAACCATATAATGGCGTATTCTTTAAATCACAAAACGCTTCTACTTGGACACCTGATCAGGGAAGAGATTTAAAGTTTACCTTAAAACGGGCAGCATTTACTAATCCTTCAAGTGCAGCAAATAAAACACTAACTCTTGTCAATAATGTTTTACCTCCTAAAAAGTTAAAAGCAGATCCATTCTTTATTTGTAGCGGATCAGCAAATGATAGTGCAGTACTTAGAGTAACTCATCGTAATCATGGTATGTTTGAAGGAAGTAAAGTTACAATTAGCGGAGCTGCGGCTATACAAACAATATCTACTACTATGTTAAACACTACTCATAATATTAGTGATGTTGAAATGGATTCATATTGTATTACAATCGCACATGCTGATATTAATACTTTAAATCCAACAAAAGTTTTTGGTGGTGGTAATACGGTACGAGCTACTGAAAATATGTCAATCGATTTATTGCATCCGGTAACAGCTCAGCTTAGTTTCCCTGATACTAATTTAAGTTGTACTGCTAAAGTACATACTGGAAAATCAATAGATGGTGGTCAAGGTAATCCATTTACGTTTAGCGACAATATTCCTTTGTCTTTAAATACAAATAATTATTTTGATAATCCAATTGTAATAGCTGCTACTCCTGAGTTTTCTGCAGCTAGCCCAACAATAAGAGGCGGTTTATCTGCTGCTGGTACAAATATTGCTGCAAATAAATCTTTTCAAATTGGTTTATTATTTAGTACAACAAACCCCAATCTATCTCCAGTTATTGATGCATCGCGATCATCCTTATTTTGTGTTTCAAATAGAACAAATGATGCTACAAATAACTCGACTACTAGCGCTTATAATAAAGCTTCGCATGGTAGAAGTTATGTGCCAGATACAAGCGCAAGGCATACTTCTAATTTAAATAGCTATATTACTCGCGAGATCACACTAGCAAATGAAGCAAGTCAAATAGATCTTTATGCTAATATACATAAACCTGCCGGGTCAAATGTTTACATTTATTTTAAAGCACAAGAATTAGGTGATGATCGAGATTTTCAAGAATTGGGCTGGAAAGAATTAACTCCTACAGTTCCAATACCTGTTATTGATTCTGGTTTTAGTGAAATAAAGTATACACAATTATTATCTGCTATTGATTACACAGTTACAACCCAAGCAATATCTGCTTCTGACGATTCAACAGCTGATACTGCGATAACACTAGCTGCATCAAATAGTTTAATTAAAGTAGGCCAAAAAGTAACTGGTAGCGGTATTGCAGATAACACATTTGTATCAGCAATTAGTGGTACAACTTTAACTTTGTCAAAAAATCAATCGGGTACAGTAGCCGCAAGTACAGTGCTTACGTTTACAGATCCGGATGGATTACCAAGTAAATTTTCATCGTTTGCGTTCAAGGTTGTTTTGACTACAAATAACAGTGCAAGACCTCCTATGGTAAAAGATTTTAGAGCGATTGCAAGTACATAATATGGACACAGTAGAAATTGAAAATAAGTCTCATCTTGTAAGAGATATGTCTAGTAAAGCTGTTATAAATACTAATGATATTTTATATAATCAAAGACTTGAACAAATTGATAATATAAAAAATACACAAAAAAAGAAAGAAGAATTTGAAAAAGAGTTTAATGCTCTTAAATCTGATGTAAACGAAATTAAAGATTTATTAAAATCACTATTAGCGAGTAACCAATAATGTCCCGAGAAAAAGAAACTCAAGTACAAAAGAGTAATAATTTTGAAGAATGGCGTCAAAAATCAAACCAAGTATCATTAGATCTGGGTACAGTTGGCGCTAAAAGAATTTATTCTCAAAGTGAATTAACGAGCGGAAATCCTAATGTCGTAGATAGTTTAGATTCACAGCCATTACTTTCTGATAGGTATAAGTCTTCTTCGCTTGCAAATGATAATACATTTGTAAGAGATGTTACATCTTCTGGTTTACAACTTGATTACGCGAGTGAAAGAAAGGTTGATAATACTGAAGGGTACATCATCCTAAAAGATGGAATTTCTTCTACTAATTTAGTGAGTGGTGGAAATATTGTTTTAAAAGCTGGTGATGTAATAAGACAATATTCTGGTAATCAAACGAATAATCCTATTCAATTTTCTGCCATTATTGAATCAATTAGTCAAAAGAAAATATTAGTTCGGAGTATTAGTGGTACAGCTGGATTTGATTCTGGTTTAAATATTTATGGAACAGATAATAATGATATAAAAGTTCCTAGTAGTTATATAAAAGAAATTGTTGTAGAATCTTATCCATATGTTAATGCTCGCGTATATAAAACTCGCAATTACACATTTCAATCATCAAGTGCTGGTGCTGCAGGTAATTACATTACATTAAATGCTGCTCAATATCAAATAATACAGCCTGATGAAAAACTCATATATGCAGATCCAGGTGGCACAAGATTATTAGGAGGAGCTGGCGCAACTACTATAGGGTTTGTAAAGAAAACAGATGATACAAATCGTCGTATACAATTAGTTACCGCTGCAGGTGGATCAAGTGTAATTGCAATTACAGATACTGCAACTTCTACTAATCATACTTTAAATGGTGAAAAGATAACTGTACCTCAAGATTTAACACGGAACGGTTTTCATATTCCTTTTGATGGAGCAAAGGCAGCATTCACCACACATACTATAAATGCAGCTGATCTTCCCGAAACATTCTTAGAAAATGAAACAGTATTTCAAACTGCCGGAAATACAGCAGTTCAAACCAGTAACGGTGTAATTACCAATGCCACATTCGAAGCTAAGTTAATGACTATTACTGGGGCTGATGCCGATACTACAGGTGCTGGTACTGGTTTACTCATATTCAAAAGCTTTACTGGTGCTTTTAATAATACGTTAAATTTGCAATCGTTTAATACTAAGCTTGGGGGCGGAGGAGATGCAAGTGCAACTTTTGCTAATAATGCTAACCAAAAAGCTATTGCAGCTGCAGGACTAAATAGTACTTTAACTGCGTCAAATGCCAACTATGCTCAAATGATAGAATTAAATAGTATTGGTGTTGCAGGAGATGCTGTAGAAATTTATTACGGTAGTGCGATTGATGCAATTTTAGAAGTACAAGATGACATTGGTAATATTACTTCATTAGGCACAACTGATAAAACCGATATTGTAACAGCTATTAATGAATTAGAAACAGCAATACGACATGATACCTCAGTTGTAGTTTCAAGTGCTGCTTCTGGTGGATTAGTTTATCATGGAACTACTAATACCGGAGGTATGACTGCTAATAATTTATTGGATGGTTTACGAGAGCATGAAGCAGACTTATTCGGAGCAGCTGGCAATAAAAGAACTTTAGCAAGTTTAGGCACAACCGATAAAGCTTCTATCGTTGATGCAATCAATGAATTAGAAACTGCAATTCGTGGAGCATCAGCTGATTCAGTTGAAACCATTTTAGGTTCTACTAGTAGTAGGCCTGCATTAACTGCAAACGATCTTGCCGCTGCTATAGTTGAACATGAAGTTGATTTATTTGGCACTGGATCACAAACTTTAGCAAGTTTAGGTACTAATGATCAAGCTTCTATTGTCAATGCAATCAATGAATTAGAAACAGCAATTCGAGGTGGTGACGGTACTTTAGTTGGTACTGATTTAGCTCAAACATTAGCGCCATATACAAATGCCGGAACTAACTTAACTGATCTTATTGAAGAACTTGTAAGAGATATTGGTGATGTAACTCAAACAAAACTTGGAGTATTAAATAATCCCACACTTAACTTAAATGTTGGTAATGAAAACGAACCTACTAATGAAACAAGCATTAAAATGGCTAGTGTGGTAGGAATAAAAGTTGGTATGTTTGTAAGTGGACATGCTAGTATCGATACTACAACTGGCGGAGGTGCATTTGTAATTGCAATAAGTTCACCTAATATTACTTTATCTCGAGGTCTTACTCAACAACTTCCATCAGGAACGCAGCTTACATTTAAAGTCGAAGATTTAGTTACGAAGGTCAAAGGTCTTGATACTGCGATGGGTGCAGTGACGGCGTCAAATATGGGTACAGCTGCAAGTACTCTTACAACTGCTATTAGAGAACACAATGATGAATTATACTCAAGTGGTGTTTCATTTACAGGTTTAGTTGCAGTTAACTTCCAAGACGCAATTGAAGAATTAAGAGTTGATATTGGTGATGTAGGAAATGCGGGTGCAGAATTAGCTGGAGTTGCTTTACCATCCACCATAAGTAATTTAACAGATGCTGTAAAAGATATTGTATCACGAATGACAGGTGGTGTTGAATTTGATACACAAGCATTTCATGCAACACACGCAAATGGCTTAGCTGGTATTAACGCTGCTTATGATGAAACAAATTTCCTTGCCGCGATTAGAGAAATTCAAACATATCTTGGTACTCCAACTTTATTATCTGTTGATGTGGAAGGAACAACTACCGCTGCAGCTGCAGCAAATGCTGGAACAAGTCCACAGTTTATATTTGCATCTGCTCCTTCTGCTATTGGTGGAACTGCTGTCGATGTTGGATTTGAAATTACCGGCAATGGTATAAGTGGTACAGCAAAAATTATACAAAAAATTAGTGATACAGTTTTTGTATTAGATAAATCTCACGATGCATCTTCGAACGGTGAGACTATGACGATTAAACGTCCAGTTGATCATTTATTTGATAGCGATAATATTACAGACTCTTTAATAGAATTACGTACTGCATTAGTTGGAGGTAGCGCTGACCTTAGTGATAAGATTGCAACACTTGATGATTCAGATGGTAATGGTACTGGTACAGATTTTAATGTCACAAACGTAGTTGATGCGATTCGTGAAATACAAGATGATATTGGTACATTAAGTTCATTAACGAATACACCTTTTAATTCAGATAATAACAAAATTCAAGGTACTTATACACCAGGAACGATTGTAAGTACTATTGCAAGTTATGGTGAATACATTGGTGCAGCTGATATCAGCGGAATTTCAACTGCGAATAACACTATCACTGAAGCAATAAATAAATTACATGGTGAAGTTGGTGATATTGCTGGTCTTTCTGCAATGACTGCGACTGATCTTACCTCTGCAGTACTTGAGCATGAGACTGATTTATATACATCTACTTCTGGTTCATTTACAGGATTAACTTCGAAACATTTTAAAGGTGCCATTGAAGAAACTGTAGGAGAACTTGGTGATGTTACTACAATTAATAATGCTACTGGTTATGTTGCTACAACAGCAGTAGGTGGTATTTTAGAATTACAAACAGATGTTGGCGATGTAACTTCAGCGAATTTAGGAGCAGTTAATACATCAATCAATAAAGCTACTGATGCTATAGCAGTTCATACTGGTAATAATAAAACAATTCCATTAGCAAACACGATTGGTTTAGTTGTTGGTATGACTGTAACAAGTAATACTAACTCTACTGATATTGCTGATGGTAGTAAAATTGCATCTATAGATCCAGGTGTAAGCGTTACTTTAGATAAAGATATAGTTGCAGAAATTGGTTCTGGTGATAGTTTAACATTTAAAACAAATGATCTTACAAATGCCATTAGAGCAATAGAAGATAGAATTGGTTCTGAAGTAAACAGTACTAATTTAGGTACTGCCGCAAATCAAATTGTACCTGCAATTGCAGAAATAGCTGGCGAAATTGGTGCAGTCACTCAAAGTAATTTAGGTACTACAGCAACTAATCTTACTGCAGCAATCAAAGAACTTGTTGATGGTACTGGAGCAGCAGCGATAACAGTTGCATCTGTAGCATCTCAATCATCTACAGGTAAATTAGATAAAGTATCTGGTACAACTGTAGTAGCAAATGTAAATCTTTCAAGCGCAGCGAGTACTGGTAATACTACTCTTACATTTGCAAATGCAGCTGCGATTGCAGGTGTTGAAGTAGGAGCGGTTGTTTCAGGTTCTGCTAGTATTTCTACTGGTACATATGTTCAAAGTATTAATGGTGCTGTTATTACTTTATCGGCTGCTGTTGGTGGAGGTATTGCCACAAACGTTAATCTTACATTTACTATGGATCAATCGATTATTGGTAATATTAATTTTATTTCGCCGAATTCAAATACTTCAGCAACAGCTAATAAAACTCGATTTGTATTTGGTCCAAATACTGAATTAGACATTAGTGCTGGTACGCTTATCACACAATCAGCAAATGCTGATTTTACTACAGCCGCTAAGAAAGTTGTTTTAGGTGCTAATATAAATAACGGCCAAGGTTTAGAAATAGACCGATCTGCTATTTCAAGTGCAGTTGGCAATACAAATATTGATCCTTCGCTTTTATGGGTAGATCTTGACGTAACTAATTTAAATGATGCTGCAGCAGCTGTAAATGGTACTACTTCAGGATCAACTACAGCTGCAACTGGTGGTAGTTCTCAACAAATGACCGTAACAGATGCTTCAAACATCAACGTAGGTATGGTTCTTTCAGGAGATAGTCCAGCTAACTCAATTATTGTTGGTGGAACAACAGTTATTAGCAAATCTAGTAATACTCTTACGCTATCTCATCAATTCAAGGGAAGCTTGCCAGCCGGAACATATAATTTTAATACACATAATCGTAATGATCTTAGTTGGCAAATTACTGGATTTAAACCTACTACTACTCCTGATAATATCGATACAAAATATATAGCACCTAATGTTGATTTCTTTAATGCTGAAAGATTATTTGATACCGGTACATCTGGTGAAACAAATACTCATTCAAATATATCAGCTTCTTGGAGTGCCGAGCATCAAAGATTTACTTTATCTCTAAATGACACAACGACAAATTTAACAACTGGTGGAACAGGAGCAAGTAATACATGGGGAACAAGTGCTAAAGTTCCTCAACTTGATATCGATAGACAAGGTCGAATAATTGGTGTAACTGAAGTTGCAATTGTTGACGCGCTTGGTACATTTACTCTTAAATCGGATGGTGGTACTGATCAAGTAATTGGTGTAAACGAAAGTATCGATATTGCCGGTGGAACAAATATTACTACTGCACTTACTGAAAATTCTGGAGCAAATACTGTAACTGTTAATTTAGATGCAAGTCCTTCGGTTACAAATTTAACTGCATCCGGAAAGCTTGTTGTACAAGGAACTGACGCAGCACATCCTAGTACTTTTGCTGGTGATGTGACAGTCGCAGGTGAATGTAGAGCAAATCTCTTTACACAAACAGGTGGAGGTACTTCATTATCGTTTACCTCAACATCTGCTGAAGTATCAACTGGTGAGTTAATACTTAATTCACAACAAACTGGTGAATTAGCGAATACTGCTGGTGAAACATCTTCTGCAAGATTTATTGCACATCGAGGATTTGATACAACTACTGGTAATTTAAAAACTGGCCGTAATAATACATTAACAATTGGTAAAAGATATCGTATACAAGTTTTAGCAGCTGCAGATCAAGCTGAATTAAAAGCAATTGCTGGTAATTCAAGTCTTTCTGATTTTAGTGTAGGAGGAATACTTACAGCAACAACAACAGGTAATGATGGAATTTCAGGTAGTAGTACTACAAGGCTTGCTGAACAATTTCCTGAAGCGAAGATTGCTTGGAATGAAGATACTGATAAATGGGAAATTTATAATGGTAGCGATACAACTGCTGGAAGTATTGTAACTCAAGGAGATACATTAACAGCAACATTATCAAGTACTGCTTTAGTAACTGCGGCGACAAATGATGAGAATGAAGATAAACAAATTACATTCGTAGACGTAACAGGTTCAACTTCAACAATTCAAAGGGATGCTGGTTTAGTTTACAATCCAAGTACAAATAATTTAACAGTTAAATTTGGTACAGCTGAAACTAAGATTTCTGCAGGTGAATCGTTCTTCCATAATAATACACATATTGTTAGTAGTACACCTACAGTAGCGACGAATACATACGCAGCTAGATCTGTTCAAGTAAAAGGTAGCAATTCATTTGTTAAATTAACCGAAACACGAGATGCAACTGAGTCAACTACAAATACCGGTATAAGTGGTACCGAGATTACTAATTTAGCAACTATGGTTAATGGTAAATTTTATCAAATTACCAATATGGGTAGTGCTAATAATTTCCAAGCTTTAATTAACGTTGCGAGTGGACAGAACGGAAAAGATTTCGCTGGTAATGCATTAACAGCTGCTCTTGGTGTGAAGTTTAGATATATTAATAATGCGAATGGTGGAGTCGATGCAACAGGTACTGGAGCAAAAGTAAAAGAAGTCGTAGCAGATCCTACTTGGTATGTTGGAGCCGATGGTGGTAATTTCTCTATTCGATTAAATAATCAAGGTACTTATCCATTAAATATTCAAACTACTCAGATTGGAACTGGTGTAAGAGATGGTTTTACATCTTCACGTATTGATTTAAATTATCCAACTTTAGTAAATGCAGCATTGACTTCGAATCAAATTGTTGCGACCGGTTCTCAAACTGATTCATTTGGATTAGTTACTGCAGGCCAAGCTGATAATATCAATAATTCTATTGTAAATTCATTTTATGCAAATGATATTAGCGATGCAGCAAAAACATTATCTTCTACAAATTTATCAGTATTAAAGAATGCAATCTTTGCTGCTAGGACTGGTTCAGGTGGTAATATTAATTATTTCGAAATACAAGATGTTCGAAATATTGTAACTGAGACCTCTCCGTCAACTGGTTATTCTGTGTCATCACATAAACGTTTACAAATGCGTGTTGCAAACGATGATAAGCAAGGTGTATTATTAGGATTTATTGATTTTGATGCAGATGAAGCTAGTGAAAAAATATATATTGGTGGTATTAATGCTGGAGTAAATAAAACTTCGATCGAATCAAATGCAAGAGGTGCAGCTAAGTTATATTTTAATGAAAACGGTTCAGGTACTGCAGCTTCAGAAAAATTAGCTACCACTACTGATGGTATCAAAGTTACAGGCGAAATAGAAACAACAAGCAACGTCGGTATTGGAGGAGCTCCTTCTAATACAGCAGGCGAATTACTTCATTTACAAAGTAGTAGCACAAATGATGTTAAATTAATCATTGAAGCAGATAGCGGTGATAATAATTCAGGTGGTGATTCAGCAAATGCTCAATTACTTTTACTTCAAGATGGTCAAAAGATTGGCGGTAGAATAGAAACAACAAATGGTGGTAATGTACAAGCAACAGGTTCATTGGATAATTCACTTCTTATATCTTCATTAAGACTTGCATCTAACAATAATATTAATAATCAAGGTGCACTTCAGTTTGCAACAAATGGTGATGCTCCTGATTCAGGAACAGATAAGCCAACAGTTCGTATGACTATTACTGCAGCTGATGGTAATGTTGGTATTGGTACAAATTCTCCTGATTCATTATTAGAACTTGTTGATGCTAATCCAGTATTAACTATTCGTGATACTGATACCGATACAGCTACTAATGATGCAAGATTACGATTAGCTGAATCAGGATCTTCTGATGCATTGGATAATTATATTGATTTAGGATATGTAGCTAATGAATTTATTATTAATAGAAGTGGTTTAAATCAATTAAAAATCGATTCATCTGGTAATGTTGGTATTGGCAAAACTCCTGGCTCTAAGCTTGACGTCAATGGTGCAGTTGAAGCAGATTCTTTCAGATTTACTGGAAATGTAGCTACAATACAAACAGTTCCTTCTATTCGGCAAGGATCGGCCACTGCTTTTAACTTTGATTCTCCTGGTGGGTTTAGATTTACATTAGATAGTGATCGAACTGATGGCCAAACACCTCCTTCCAGTAATCATACATTTACTATAGCAAAAAGTGCAACTGATGCAACTGATGCTAATTCAAAACCAGTATTTCTTGTATCTGAAGCTGGTGATGTAGAGTTTTATAAATCAACTAGTCAAGATGATACTGATAATGCTGCAGATTTTCATTATGATTCTCAAAATGGTGGCAAATTAGGTCTTGGTACCAGTACACCTGGATCAGTAAATTCAGATAAGTTAATTATTGGTGATACTTATACAATTGTAACACCAGGTGGCCAGAACTTTACAACAGTCGGTGCAGGTGATAGTGCTATTGGAACTGTATTTACAGCAACTGGCACAACTACTGGAGGTAGTGCAGGTAAAGTTCGTCACGGAGCTACAAAACTAGATGTTATTGGTAATGTTAAACACAGTGGTTTAACAATGACGCCTGGTACTGACATCGATCAGTTATATACATTAGGACCAGTTGCTATTAGTACTACCGATTATAATGGTCAATGGCAAGATACCTCAATTGAGGGTGCTGATATTGCTGATGGATCATATATGGTTCAATTATATGTTAACGAAGGCGGTAGCGGTGTATTCCAAACATATTATACTGGTTATATGTCATGGAGAGGTGCCACAAACGGAACAGAAACAGATGAAATAAACTTGCATAGTGCAGGCCATGATAGTAAAGAAGATGATGGTAATGGTTGGTTCTTAAGAACACAGTGTAATACTACTGGTGGTGGTGCAAAATGCAAGTTGCAAATAAGATCAGATCATAATGCTGTCAACGCTGGCACATATACAATTAAACTACGGAGAATGATATAAATGTCAACTAAATTTAAAGATGGATTAACCTCCGGTGGAACGTTAATTGCAAAAAGTGATATAACCTTAGGAGACTATTCCGCGGGGGCTGGTCCTAATGGTGAATCTCAAGGTTCTATTATACTTGGAGTTGGTAGTGATTTAACAATTACAACGGATAGTGATCAAGGTGTAATACGACAAACCACAGCATCTAAAGATATGTTTATTCAACCTGCTAATGGTAAAGGAATTATTATTAGCGAATCTGGACAAAATACCGGTCATCGTATAGCAGAATTTATTCAAGGCGGAGCAGTTAATCTTTATCATAATGAAACTTTAAAACTTGCAACTGATAGCAGTGGTGTAACTATTGATGGTGATGTAGTAGCTAAAAAGTATACGTTCCCGCAAGAAAGTCCTTCGACAACTAATGCATTAACCGGAACTACTGGTGCAGATGATTCTGCTTTTATTACTGTAGAAAAAACATCAGGCGGTACGCCACAAACAACTTTAGATTTTGTTGTTACTGATAACGCAAATAATAATGATGGATTTAGATTTAGATTTGATTCTACTGTTGATTCTAATATTAATAGCGGCAATATATATGATCTTATAACAATTAAACCAGATGCAAAAGGTTGTACAATCATGGACTTAACAGTAAGTCATGATCAGCATAGCGACAACAATGCGACCGATAATGTAAGTGAAATTAAGGCTGCAAAATTTACTGGTCAAGCATCAACAGTCGCTGCCTTGACTGGACTTAATACGAACGATTTAACTCAAGGAACAAATAATAAATATTTCGCGAATATACTTGCTCATGCTGCATTTACTGCAGGTACAGGTATCTCACTTACTTCTGATAACGCTACTCCTCCAGTTGTTACGATAGCAAATACTGCTGTTACTCCTCCAACAAAAGTTGTTTCGAAAAGTATTCACGGCAGTGACATTACTAGTGGTAATCAATTAACAATGTCGGCTGATTTTAGTAGTGAAATAAAAGCTGGTATGCTTGTTGAGTTTATTACCAGTCGTATTCCAGCAAATACTACTGTAGCTACTGTTACTGGTGCTACTGTTACATTGTCGGCTGATTTAACTGGATCAGGTATACCTGCAAATGCTGTGGTACACTTTTTTCAAGTCGGTACCGCAGCATTTGATAGAAGTGATTTTAGTGTTAATTCAACAACTGGTAAAGTATCACTTAATGATATACACAATTTCCATATTTCAGCTACCGCTGGTATTGCATTAAGTAAACTTGCAAAAGGTGCCGGTGCATCTGGTACTAATTCAAATGCAACAATCCCTAAAGGATTTCTTTTAGGAAATACAGCTGCAACTGATACTGCAACAGGAACTGTCTCTGCAATAGATAATGTAGCTCTTCGTACGATGTTGGGAATCGGTGGTGACGGAGCTGATAAGTACGGAAGTTGGACAGTATCTGATGGGATAGGTAATAAAAATATTGCTTCCGGAAAAACGTTAAAGTTTGCAATAACTAGTGGTGCAAGCAGAGGAGTTGCAATTACCGAGCCAGCTAATGATGGAAATATAGTTTGCACTATAACACAAACTGATGCTGTTAATACTTATAGCGCAGAAGGTGCTAATGTTAATGATAATGCTGGTATATTCCTAGACGGCGCAACAGTATTTAAATTATCACAAAATATTAGGCCTACAGCAAATCTTCAAGTCGGTAGTAGTAATGTTAATGGTAGTTATGCATCTTTTAGAAATGGTGGTAATATAGATTTTTATCAAGATAGCACTAATATTATGGCTAGGCTTCAAAGTCGTTCTCAAAACGAAATTAATACTTCTGCAGATAAAGGTTTATTAGTTGCAGGTAATATTACGGCGTATTCTTCTGCATTATCATCTGATATAAAATTAAAAGAAGATATAGTAGTAGTTGATAACGCATTAGAAGTATTATCTAAAATAGATGGTGTAAGATTTAATTGGAAAGATAGCGGCAAAGCTTCTTCTGGTGTAATTGCACAAAATATTGAAGAAGTATTACCAGAACTTGTACGAGAAACAGAAACATTAAATAGCGATAACGATACACATAAAGTTGTAGATTATAATGGTCTATCTGCATATTTCATTGAAGCAATTAAAGAATTAAAAGAGCAAAATGATTTATTAAGAGCTGAGATTGAGGAATTAAAGGCGAATAAATAGTACTATTATATCAAATATTATAGGTAAAAAATAATGGCAATTTATTCAAACTTAACTATTGATCAAGGATCTCCTTTTTCTGTCACAATAACCGTTAATGATGATACTGGTAATGTTAAAAATCTTACTGGATTTACTTATGCGGCAAAGGCTAAAAGAAGTTATGATTCAGAAACACCATCAGCTACATTTATAACATCTGATACTCTTGGAGCAAATGGTCAATTAACAATAACTTTAACTGATGTTATTACAAAAGCTATGGCTCCTGGAATACACGTATATGACGTTGAAATCATTGACTCGGGCGGTAATTGTACACGCGTTGTCGAAGGTCAAATCGAGGTAACACCTGGCGTCACATTAGGAGCTTCATAAACCATGGCAGATATAACAGCTACGCTTTCACAAAGTAAAATCATTGCAACGAAAGTTCATATTGTCGATAAAGTAGGCCTTGAAGGTTTAACAAATGTAACTCTTACTTCTCCTACAGATGGTAGTTATATCATCTTTCGAAGTAGCGATAACCAATTTATAAATGATAATACAATCGTTAAGACTTCAACTGGTATTACTCTTACAGGTGAATTAGCAGCAACATCTCTGGATATATCGGGTAATGCTGATATTGATGGTGTGCTTGAAACTGATTCTCTTACAATTAATACAAATCAGGCATCTATTGCAGATACAGGTATTATTACAAGTAAAGGTTTAATCGTCGATGCCGGTGATGTAAATATCAAAGATGCTGCAGATATTAATGGTGCCACTACTCGATTGGCAGTAGGTACAGGTGATGATTTACTTGTGTATCATTTTAATAATGATTCATATATAAAAGAAGTTGGTACTGGATCACTTATTATTCAAAGCGATATTGTAACTCTTAAAAATCATCTTGGTAGTCAAATCTTATCAACTGATTTAGATACTGCTCAATTGTTTTATGCAACAAATGGTAGCAACCCAGTTGGTAAACTTCAAACTGCTCATAACGGAGTAAGTGTATTTGGTAGTCTTATATTAGATGATGGCGTATTAGGTAACTCTGGTAATACAACTACACTTTTAGAAAATGCAGCATCCGATATTACGTTAACTCTTCCAAGTACAACAGGTACATTAGCATTATCTGGTGCAAGTGTTGCAACTACGCAATTAACTGGTACTATTACAAATGCACAACTAGCTGGTAGTATCGCGAACGATAAATTAGCGAATAACACTGTATCTTATGGCGGCATTTCATTGGCGTTAGGAGCAACAGATGCCACTCCTGCATTTAATTTACAAGACGCTACAGGTTATCCAACAAGTTCATTAGTAGGAACAATTACAAATGCACAACTAGCTGGTAGTATTGCAAATGCTAAATTAGCAAATTCAACTATTACCGTATCTGATGGATCAAATACAAGTCCAGTTGCATTGGGTGGTACTCTTACTTTTGCTGCTACTTCAAATGAAGTAACTGTTGTTGAAAGTGCTGGTACAGTTACGATTGGTTTGCCTGATGATGTGACCATCGCAGGTGATTTAAGTGTTTCTACTGCTCCAACGGCTGGTGCTCATGTAACAAATAAAACATATGTAGATGCTCAAGTCGCAGGAATTGTTGATGGCGCG
>MDTC01258231.1_pt1 | contig 48244 bp, 44 predicted proteins | sample 811181 | NCBI WGS metagenome assembly MDTC01 (sample SAMN05326644, study PRJNA326480) | marine metagenome | isolation source: seawater | place: Pacific Ocean: North | collected 2011 | reverse complement strand
TTTGAGATGCGTTGCACGGTTTCATATCCAGTAGCCACCCAAAAGCCACCCGTTTCATACCAATACAAAGGCGCTTCTTCACGAAGCTGCGCATAAACAGGGTGGGGATTGTTGTGATAAAACTTAGGTTCATTCAACCTAACGACTGCATCAGTCAAGGTAGTCATATGTCTCGCCTACGTTACAACTTCGCCAACGAAGCATAATAATAACCGACGGATCGTCAGCTTTAAAGGCCTGCTCTGGGATTCCTGCTTACAGCCTTGTAACCGACCCTCCGTCCACACACAGCACCTGCCCGGTGATCCAGGAAGCTTGGTCGGACAAGAGAAACAAACAGGCCCCCACCACATCCGTCATTTCACCCAGCCGCTTGAGCGGCTGCTGGCTCACCAATGCATCAATGCGGTCCGCGGGTATGGTGCTGCGGGTTGCAGGGCTATCGATTGGCCCTGGAGCGATAGCATTGACTCTGATGTTGTGCGCACCAAGCTCTCGCGAGAGCGAGACGGTCAGCGCATTGATTCCCGCCTTTGAAACGCTGTAAAAATCGCCTCCTGACCAAGCCGCTGTCGACGACTGGTTCACGATTGCTCCTCCACCCCGCTTAATCATCTCAGGCGCCACCGCTCTGGTCATCCACAACATACCGTTCATGTTGACCTCCATAAACCGGCGGTAATAGGCGCTGTCTATTGTTAACAGCCCTTCCTTGCGCTTTCCCTGAAAAATAGCCGCGTTGTTTATCAGCAAGTCAATGCCGCCGAACCGCTTACACACCTCTGTCACCGCTTCTCGGCACTCAGACTCCTCGGCAATATCGGTCTTCAAAAATAACGCCTGTCGACCCGCTTGAGCCAAGGATTCAGTCACGGCCAAACCGGAATCTTGATCCAGATCCACAACCACCACATGGGCACCTCGATCAGAGAGCGCCTTAACGTAGGCCTCGCCGATACCGCCACCCCCACCTGTTACAACTGCAACTTTATTTTCAAAATTCATGGCAAATCTCCTACCAAATCCGGTACCTTACGCCTGCGCTTGCGAGCACTAATCTCGCAACCGACATGATGCGTCAATTAGGGAGTAGCGCGAGCATTTGACCCTTTCGGTCACTCCACCTAGACTTCCGCGCGTCACAATTCTGTGCCGCTCTGTGCCGCTGATGGATCCACAACATGGCTAAACCTAAACAAAACCTCTACGGTCAGGAAATGGGTAATAAAGGCTCCCAAACACGGGCCAAGATTCTCAAAGCCACTCATTCACTCATACAAAAACGACCCTTACGAGAATTGAAAGTTTCGGAGATCGGCGCGTTGGCTGGGGTTTCGTCATCAACCTTTTATCTCTATTTTCAAACCGTGTCAGAGGCTGCCCTGGCAATTGCAGAAGAAGCCAATCAATCTAACGAGCAAATTTTGAGGATTTTGGAACGCGAATGGACCACGGATAACATATTCGATCACTGCCGGGACTTCGTAAAATCCTACTTCAGTTTTTGGGCTGACCATACGGCGATTCTCAGACTGCGGAACTTTGCGGCAGACGAGGGTGACAAGCGCTTTGTTGATGCTCGTCGGCGATCGGTTGAACCCATTCACTTTGCACTCCAGAAAAAGCTCGCCGATGCACAAGCTAAAACGAGCATCGCGCCGGAGCTACACCCACCGTCGGCCGCCTCCGTACTGGTGGCCACACTCGAGCGCACCGCAGTAGTCGTCTTACTACCCTCCGCCCACAAAGCAACTCGCTCCAAACAAATAGAGGTGGTTGCTTACCTCATTGCTAGCGCCATACTCGGCGAATTTGCAACGCCATCAAACTAACTGATATTCAGCTACTACGCCACAGCGAAATGGCCTGCAAAAAAAGCTTTATAGCGCTTTTTTTAAAAACGATCAGGCGATATAATAACTGATAGCATGTCAGTTTGGTGTGGTCTATGGCTTTCCCTGTCTGGGGTTCAGACATTCGTGAAACAGTAACGGAAGTTCTCTCAAGAGCGGCCCAAAAATACCCTGAGCAAGTCTTCCTGGATTTTCAGGGAGAAAAATATACGTTCCGACAAGTCGACGAGGGCGCTGCGCAACTGGCGCATGGCCTTGCAGCCAGAGGGGTTCAGTTCGGCAATACCGTCGGCAGCCTTCTCGACAGCAACATCGATGCGGTCTTGGTGTGGTTTGCCACCAACAAACTGGGCGCTATTCATGTCCCGGTTAACACGGCCTATAAAGGGGAATATTTGCGGCACCAGCTGGCAGATGCCGGGTGCGCTGTGGTGATTTCTGAGGGTGACTATGCGCAACGCATCCTCGACGTCGCCGATGGTTTGCCTGCCGCTCGAACACTCCTGATAAGAGAGCCTCCGTCGCTACCGGACTCCCCCCGTCTGGAAATAGAGTCGCTAACCAATGCCTATGCGGAAACGGCCGACCCCTTACCGGACCCAAATTCTCCGAGCCACATCTCTATGCTGATTTTTACCGGTGGCACTACGGGGCCTTCAAAAGGGTGCATGATCAGTCATAACTACGCCTGTAATCTCGCGCGTCAAATTCTCAAGCGAGAAAATCGAGCCGCAGGCGATATCAACTGGACCCCTTTACCGCTGTTCCACATGAATGCCACAGCAGGCTCTATCCTGTCCTGCCTAATGGTGGGCGCAACCGTCGCAATCTTTCCCAGATTCTCGGTCTCTAAATTTTGGTACGACGTGGAGCGCAGTGGCGCTACGGTTGCGAATCTTTTGGGGGCAATGCTGAACTTTATAGCGGACGCCCCCGACAACGAGGCCTCTTTGCGCTGCTTCGGCAAATTAAAAGCGGTTCGTGGCGCTCCGTTCCCGCCTGATCTTCAGGAGAAGTGGAAAAAGCGCTTCGGCGTGAAGTACGCGGGGTCAAATGGCTACGGTCTCACCGAAGCAGCGAGAGTCACCTCGCTACCCGATGGCGTGCATGCTCCGCCGAGCTCCTCGGGCAAAGTGAACGAGGATTTTGATGTTCGGATAGTCGACGAAAATGACAATGAGCTGCCTGCGGGTCAAGCGGGAGAAATCATTGTCAGGCCCAGACACCCGGACATCATGTTTAGTGGCTATTGGAATCGCCCGGAAGACACACTCAAAATCCTCAAAAACCTGTGGCTTCATACCGGCGATATCGGTCGCTTTGATGAGGATGGTTTTTTCTACTTTGTCGATCGCAAAAAAGACTATCTCCGAAGAAGGGGAGAAAACATCTCCAGCTATGAACTGGAGATGACCATCAACCAACACCCCGACATCGATCAGGTCGCTGTTCATGCGGTACTGACCGATTCGGAAGACGAGGTAAAAGCCACGGCCGTCAGAGTGGCGGAATCAAAGATCACTGAAGAGACGCTTTGTCGCTGGTGTATCGACAACCTGCCCTACTTTGCCGTGCCGCGATTCATCGAGTTTCGTGACGCACTCCCGAGAAACCCATTTGGCCGTGTTCTGAAATATCAGCTTCGAGATGAAGGTTGTACCCTTAAAACCTGGGACCGAGAAACCTCCGAAGTGACCCATGAAAAAAGATAATGACCAAAACATGCCTGATAAAAGCTTTTGAGTAAGAGGCAAGAGATGAATACCGATAAAAGCCTTGAGAACCAAGTTGCAGTGATTACCGGCGGCGCCTCAGGCATGGGACGCGCCATAGCGAAGGCATTCGTCGCAGCAGGCGCCAAAGTGAGCGTGGGAGACATCAATGAATCAGGGCTCTCATCACTACGGGAGGAACTGGGTGAATCCGCTGTCATTGCAAGATGCGACGTAACGCGAGAAGAAGACATCGTCAACTTGATTTCGTCGGGCGAACAGCGATTCGGTCGTATTGATATCGGCGTTAATTGCGCGGGCGCCTCAGTACCAAAGCCTATCTTCGAAATCGACGCCCAAGAGTGGGACGACACCTTGGCTCTCAACCTGAAGGGCTTATTTTTGGCACTCAAGCATGAGGCCAGAGCAATGACCTCTCACGGGCAGGGCGGCGTGATCATCAACATGACTTCTGTGACCGCGTCCCTCGCCGCTGCGGGACTGTCGCACTACTCAAGCGCAAAGGCGGGCGCCAATCAACTCGTTAAGATCGCAGCCAATGAATTTCGAGACCTGGGCATTAGAGTGCTCGGATTGGCTCCCGGCCTGATTCGCACGCCGCTCGCAGAAATGATGTGGGAGGCCGATCTGGTTGATGCCTACAACACCTATGTTCCCAGTGGCCGTGCAGGAGAAGCAGATGAAGTCGCGGCAATGGCCGTATTCCTCGCCTCACCAAGCGCCAATTTTATCAACGGCAGCATCATATTTGCCGATGGCGGACATGCGTCTAATGGTGGCTGGACAGACATAGCTGGCATCAGGGAGTACTATCGCGAGCAGTGATGCCCTGCCTCTGGGCAAATGCCACTGTGCGCTAGCGCACATCCCGCTTCATATCGGCGCCCACCCCCGAATGCAGCACCGCGTAGAACGGAACCGCCAGAAGTCCGACACCGCCCAGCACCAAAAAGGGCAAGCGAAAGGATGCCGAGCTCAGCTCTCCGCCCGAAAGATAAGTTGAAAGCGTCAACGTAAGCGCCCCTAAACTGATCCCGAGACTCAGAGAGATCTGTTGCGCAACGACACTCAAAGTGGAGGCGGGATTAATCAGATCATCTGTGACCTCAGCAAACACCAAGACGTTAGCTGCCGAATAGTGGATGGTGAACATAAAGTTTGTGGAAACCGCGACACAGAAAATGAACAGGCTAGCGGTTTGCGGTGAGTAAATGCCTGGGATCATGACCAAAATGCTCGCGATGACACCACTGACAATCAGCACACTCCTAAAGCCCAATCGATCGATCGTTCTGGCAGCAAACAGGCGGCCCACCAGGGCACCGAGCGCCGCCCAAAATAGGACCGTGCCTCCTTCTGACGGGGACCAGCCCATAGTATTTTGCAGCATGATTGGGAGTAGAAAGGGTGTAGCCCCGAGACTCATCCTTAGTAACGCTCCGCCCAGCAGCGCAGAGCGAAAACTCGTCAACTCAAACAAGCGAAAGTTGAGTACTGGATTTGCAGAACGCAGGCAAAAGTTCACGGCCCAGTAACTCAGACCCACCGCAAGAAAAAGCAAGACAGCAAGCGCCGGAAAGGAAATTTCAAAATCACCAATAGCATTCGCCGTAGCCATAATGGCCAGCAGGGCCGTGCTGAGCAGAACCACACCCACTGTGTCCAATTTCCCCGACTTTGAATATTCCACCTCTCGCAGTGATAGCAGCGTCCAACCCAGGGCCACGGTGCCGATAGGAACATTGATCAAAAATACCCACTGCCAACTGGCGTTTTCAACGAGAAAACCTGCAAGCGGCGGACCCAGCATCGGTCCAAAAATAGCTGGCGCGGTAAACCAATTCATTGTTCTAACCAAATCAGATTTGGTAGATCCCCTCACGGTGATCAGTCTTGCTACTGGTACCATGACGCCGCCGCCGAGGCCCTGAACTGCGCGCGAAAACATCAATTGATACTGATCACCGGAAACCGCGCATAAAATAGAGCCCAGAAGAAAGCTGGCGACTGACAGTCGAAAAACACGCAGTGGACCCCAGCGATCGGCCAACCAGCCGCTGACCGGAATCATCATTGCTGCGACAAACAGGTAAAGCGTAAGCAGTGTCTTCAAGCGGACCGGACTGACCGCAAATTCTTGCGCCAATACAGGAAGAATTGTTGCCAGAGCATAGGTGTCCGACAGATGCATTAATAGGGCGCTGGACAACACTGCCGCTGTCAACTTGGATTTGTGGGGGCTATTCATTGCCTCTGTCTACAGCTTCATCAACTTGCGAAGCTCTGCTCGACTCACCTTCATTGAATTGGTCCGCGGCAGCGCCTCCAATGAGTGATACTCGGTAGGCACCATATAGGCGGGCAAATTTGCCCGAACCAGTTCATTTAAAGCCTCTGGTTCGGGCATCGTAGCGCCCTTCAGAACCTCAATGACGGCGACAGGCACTTGTCCCAATCGCTTATCGGGCTTTGCCAACACCGCCGCCTCTGCAACGTCAGGATGAGACTTGAGCTGTTTTTCTACATCCTCCGGCTGAATTTTGAACCCGCCGCGGTTGATCGCCTGGTCAGATCTTCCCTGCAGGAATAAGAATCCGTCGCTATCGAAGCGCGCGAGGTCATTGGTGCGTATCCAACCGCCCCCAAATCGACCGGATTTAACTTCAACAAGGCCCACCGAATTCGCAGGCAACGGCGCCAAGGTCTCCGCATCAACGATCCGTAAGTCCACCCCCCGCTTCACCCTGCCTACACTACCCAGCTTTTCCGCTGAATACTGTTTGTGGTCTTCTAGCGTCCATCCCGCAAGCCCCCCCACAAACTCGGCCGCCCCGTAATCCACCAGTATGGGTATGTTGTACCGACTCTGAAATTGCGTTTGGAGGTCGGGATCTAAGGGCGCGGTGCCTGATCTTACCGCCCGTAAGCTGCTCAGCGCGCTCGGCTCGGGTTGGGCGTCGAGTATCATTTGAATCATCGCGGGCACCAAACTCGCGACCTTTGGCTTGTGCTCGGCGACCGCCGCGACCCACTCCTCAACGTTAAATTTTTCGAACAGCACAATAGGTCGAGCTTGAAACAGGGCCAGCAATAAACCGAATAAACCGCCGGCGTGACTGAAAGGCTTGAAAAGCAGTGTCGGCGAAGATTTTAGAGTGAGGTTTTCCCCCGTTTCGGCTTGTTTATGATCGCCGAGATGGAGCGACGGAATAATAGCGCTTCTCGATACTGGCACCCTCTTGGGCGCGCCAGTCGTACCACTGGTCAATCGCTCAAGAATCAGATCGGGCTCCTCTTGTCTGAATGGCCCACTCCCCAATTTTTCCAGCCCAGGGATGGCCTCTATCAGGAATTGATCTTCATCCAGCGCGAGACCGATGGTGCCCACCGCACGTGCATTTGCAACCGCCTCAGCGTCATCCCAGTCACTGGCACTCGCCACTACCGCCTGCAGCTGTTGCTGTCTGATGTCATCGCCAAAACTCATGCTTAGTGTGCCGGGACGCAACGGCACGACCATGCGGCCACTCAACACTATCCCCACAAACGCCACGACAGCACCGGGGGTATTCTTTGCAGACCACCCGACGGGGGCGAATTTGCTCACTTCATGCGTGGACAGCGCCTCCGAGACGCGAGCTGCACCCTGAGCCAATTGACCCCAAGTCACGTCAACACCACGTGCGGTGATCGCAGCGGTGCTCGGAGACAGCTTGAGCACCGCTTCCAAATGGCGCTGAAAATCCCTATTACTGGCGCCTTCCGTATCTTTCATAGCGCAGAGGCCTCATCATCGCTCGGAGCTCGCCAGCCCGGACGTGAAAACAAAATACATTACCGTCAACTTGTCGCTGCTACTGCGCCAGTATAACTGACGGACAGTCATTTTTTATAGTATCCTTTCTGGGAACTCGTAATAAAAACGCAATTGTCCACCCACAGGCACGGAACGCCCTCAGGCTACACTGCGCTACCGGGATAACCGCATGGACAACCCTCACAGGCGGTTAGGGAGAATCTGGTGACAAACAAAAAAACACTTGTAGAACTTCAGGCCGACTGGATTACCGACTTGGCGTTTGAAGCGCTGCCGCCAGGGGTGGTCCATATCGCGAAGCTATGCCTGCTGGATTTCCTTGGAGTGGCAATGCGTGGGAAATCCTTACCACAGACCGGTCCAGTTGAGGCCTTAATCGGTCTCCATGAAGGCACCGAGTGTGCCAGCGTAATGGGCGGCAGAAAAACCTCCGTCCCCTATGCAGCATTGGCCAATGGTACATATGGGCACAGCTGCGAGTTTGACGACAGTCACTTACACGGGGGACACCCGGGCGTTTGCGTTATTCCCGCCCTATTGGCTTGCGCAGAAGGTCGCTCCATAAACGGCGCTCAGCTCATCACGGCGCTAGTAGCGGGTTATCAGTCAATGATTCTCTCGGTTGGCCCCATACACCGCCGCACGCTGGAGCTGGGGTGGCATGGAACGAAGATTGGTGGTGTTTTTGGTGCAGCAGCCGCCGCAAGTAAAATTATGGCTTTGTCCCCCTCAGAAACCGCCCATGCACTCGCGGTCGCAGCCAGTGACGCCTCTGGCACCATGGAGTACGACCAAAGCGGAGGAGAAATCAAACGATTTCATGCGGGCCTCGCCTCCAGAGCGGGCGTTGAGGCGGCTATTCTGGCGGGGGCCGGCCTAACCGGCCCCCGCACCATATTTGAGGGTAAACGCGGGATTCACTCGCTCTTTAGTGCTGGAAAATTAGCCGATGTCGAAAAATATCCGAGTGATCATTTCCACATTCTGGATACCATGTTCAAACTGCATCCCTGCGCCGGTACATTACACGCCGCCATTGATTGCGTAGCCGCCCTCTGCGAACAGCACAATTTAGCGGCCGACGACATTGAAAAAATAGAAGTTGGACTCATCGAATGGGCCATTCCCCACGGCGCCGCAATCGTCACCCCAACCGACGCAATCAGCGCTCAATTCAGTCTCGCATTTGCCATTGCACTCAGAGTCATTACCGGGAACTCGCACATCGATGACTTTCTCGACCCCGCGCTCTGGCAGGATCCACGTATCGCCGAAATCGCCCCTAAAGTCTCGCCCGTCGCAGAGGCCACGCCCGATGGCGCCGATGAATTATTCGCGCGAGTCACAATTTCCTCAAAACGCGGAGAGGTGTTTACGCACTCGCAGATTGCCCCCAGAGGGTTCCCCTCGCTCCCGGCATCGGACAATGACATCACCGAAAAATTTTGCGCGCTGACGGAGAAGATTCTGCCTAAGACGGAGGCAGACGCCTTAATAGAGCGAATTTTTGATCTCGAGCATCAGGCTGATGTGAATTTCCTGTTCAGAGCCCTCAGCAAGGTGGCCTAGGCACGTGGACTTGGGGATTAAAGACCGCGGCTTCATCCTCGTTGGGGGATCCCGCGGCATCGGTCGAGCGCTCGCAAAAATCCTCGCCATTAATGGCGCACAGGTTGCGATTATCAGTCGTGGAGATGCCAGCGAGACGGCCATTGAACTATCAAAAAACACCGGCTCTCCGGTCTATAGCTTCAGAGGAGACGCACGAAACGCTGATGAAATCGGTGGCGCGATCGACGCGGCTTGCGCCGCGCTCGGCCAAGCTCATGGCCTGGTCACCACAAACGCCGAGAGGCAATACGGCGGCCTCCTCGATAGTACTGATGAGGACTGGCAAGTCGCTTTTGACAGTCTGGTAATGGGCACGGTACGTTGCTGTAGGGCTGTCATTCCTCATTTCTTAGAGAACGGTGTTGGATCAATTGTGACGCTCGGCGCTTTTTCAGTGCGCTCACCCAAACCCTATCTATTTCCCTATACCGCGTGTAAAGCGAGCCTCGTCAATATCACTAAAAACATCAGCCTCACCTACGGTGCGCAAGGCATTCGCGCCAATTGTGTGTGCCCGGGCGTCACCGAAACCGAGCGGACTCACAGCAGGATCAACGCCCTCATGGAGCGAGACAAACTCGACAGGCAAGCGGCAGAGAAAGAGGACCTGAAAAACCTGGGAATGGACGTGAGCCTTCAAAGAGTCGGGCAACCCGCCGAGGTTGCGGAACTCATTGCCTTTCTGTTATCCGAACGTAGCGCCTATATCACGGGCGCCACAATCAATGTTGACGGTGGCACCCATTTTTAGGCGCCTTAGAGGTTTTGCTCCAGACAGGCCCTGCGTGACCGGGCAAAAAACAAGGTTGCGAGCGCGTAAAGCATTACCGTTGAGAGCACTGCAGGGCGCAGAGAATTCTCGCCACCCACAAAATCGCTGATCGCCCCTGTCATGAAGGGGATCATTCCCCCGCCAACTAACACAGAGAGCAGCTTCGCCGAGGCCATAGTAGTACCTCGGTTATCCGGCGCCGCCAGGGAAAGAATCAGCGAATAGCCCGTAGCCACAAAAAATCCAGCAAATAACCCCACCAGAATCAGCGAAGCCACCAAAACATAGAAGTGCGTGGATAGTGCTAGCACCGTGCCGGCCACAAGCGCGAATGCAGTGCCCACCGTTGGGATAATTGCCAATCTGGAGGCTTCGCCTCTGGAGAAGCGATCAGCGAAAGGGCCGACGAGCAGCGATCCAATAGACTGTGATACGCCAACTCCTGCACCCACCCAAATTGCCGCCTCCGAAATAGAGAGCCCATGTATCCGCACTAGGAAGGAGACGAGCCATACCATCAGAGAATACTGAACACCGGTGGCAAAGGTGTTCGCCAGCAAGGCGTTGCGCAAAGTGGCCGTCGTAAAGATCTCGGTTACCGTCTCTTTGGTCGATCGCTGGGAAGCCTCGGATTTAGCCGCGACGGGCGCATGAGAAGCACCTTGATCAAAAGCGCCTCTTACTGGCTCGCGAGTGGTAAAAAAGAGCAATCCCGCGAGAAACAAGCCGGGAATACCCGCGACCAGAAATACCTCCCTCCAACCTACGTGCATTAACAGCCAGCCACCCAGCAAAAAAATAAAGAGCTGCCCGACTGCGGCGCCGGAATAATAGATTCCCACTGCAGTGCTTCTTTGCGTTTTCGGAAACGTGTCTGCAATGATGGATAAACTCGCGGGCGAAGCGGGCGCCTCTGCGGCACCGATCAAAACCCGCGCAGCAAACAAGCTAGTGTAATTGCCGGCGAAAGCGCAGAGCGCTGTGCAACAACTCCAGATCGTGACGGTCACACTCAACAGTGTCGTCCGGTTAAACCGGTCTACCGCCCAACCCATCGGTAAAACCAAGATGGCATACGGCAGGGAATACGCTAAGCCGCCCAGTGCGCCAATCTGCGAGTCTGTCAGATCAAAAGCCGTGCGAAGTGATTCGGCAACCACCGAGATCACGCCCCGATCCACAGCACCAAATATATAGATCAGCACCAAAAGAAATAACACGTACCACTTATAAGCACCTCGCTCCGAGGCTTGTGGCATTTGATCCGGCATCATCCTTACCTATTTATGATGGCCCTGGGCCCTTGACGAAAAAGGAACGGTCGCCGGCTGCTGACTAGACGACATCCGCCGCTACGTCCTCATACTCGCTCTAAAATATGCACGGCGCAGGCACTTCCCAGCCCAACAACATGCGTCATCCCGATTCTGGCATTCGCTACCTGTCGCGCTCCCGCCTCCCCCCTAAGCTGCATGACGATCTCGCAAACATTGGCAATACCCGTTGCGCCAAGCGGGTGTCCCTTAGATAGTAGTCCTCCGGATACATTGACCGGTATCTTCCCACCCAAGGCGGTCGCACCACTCTCTAGCAGGCTAGCCCCCTCCCCCGGCGTGCACAACTGCAGATTCTCATAATGACAAATTTCAGCGGTAGCGAAGCAGTCATGAAGCTCAACCAGATCGATGTCGGCGGGTCCGATGCCTCCCGACTCATATGCCGAATTCGCCGCCAACTGAGTCACTGCATTCAAATCAGGCATGACCGTGTTTCTCGGTGAGAAAGGATCACTCGCAAGAGCGGCAGCTCTCACAAGTACGGCCCGCTTACTCAGCCCCAGAGCGCGCATTTTTTTTTCGCTGCACAAAACAGCAGCGGCCGAGCCATCGACATTCACCGAGCACATCAGCTTAGTATTGGGGTACGCAATCATCTCTGAGCCCAAGACTTCGGTCAGTGGCGTTTCTTTTTGATACATCGCTTTTGGGTTCATTGTGCTGTGAAAATGGTTTTTCACCGACACCATTGCGAACTGCTCAAGCGTCGTGCCAAAGCGTCTAGAGTGCTCCATACCCATCTCCGCAAATACGGCCGGCATGGTTTCGGACCCCACAAGACCCTCCCTCGGAACCGCATCGCCCGCCCGGTTTTTACGGACCAACACTCCCTTGGCCATTTTTTCCGATCCTACCGCCAATGCCAGGTCACAAACACCGGCGCGAATAGCCATCCACGCCTCGCGAAAAGCAGAGGCCCCAGTAGCACAGGCGTTGGTCACGTTCACTACGGGCGCACCTGTTTGACCAATGATTTGAAGCATCCGCTGCCCCACCATCGTCTCACCACAATTGCCGCTGTATACCGCTTGCATATTCTGAATACCTAGATCGCAATCATCGAGCGCTAAGAGGGCCGCCTTGGCGGCAAGCGAAGGCGGAGTTTCGCCTTCAAACCTGCCAAAACGAATCATATCCGCGCCAATGACGTACACCTTATCCGTCATGTCTATGCATCCAGCTCAGGAACGAAAAAGTGAGAAAGATAACCCTCGGCCTCAGGATTCATGCGACTTGCGCAGCCAAAAACTACTTTTACAGGCATGCCAAAGGTGATCGCTTCCGGAACAGGGTCTACGTCCAGCAACGTTCCCTTCACAGAGCCACCCTCTTGCATGTCTATGACCGCGGAAACAAACGGCACTGAGATACCTTTGTAGCTGCGATGGACAATGGTGTAGCTATATAGAACTCCATGCGTACCCAAGTGGCTCTCATGCATGCAATCTCGCGAATAACAGTTCGCGCAATGCGCTCTCAACCCCGGAAATACCTGATCGCAGTGTGCACACCGCGAACCCATCAGGTACGGCTGCTGGTGCTCATCAAACGCGACAAACTGGGTTGCCGGTCTCGGCGCATCACCACTCAATACTGATATCCCTGCTCACATCCGTGTCTCAGATATGAGACAGAATTCTGGTGATGTCTGCCGACGTCACGGGCCCGGAGTCACCTCGAGTTGGCGCAAGCCCCCCCAGAGACTTGGGCGTCACATCCACATGAGTCGCAAGTTTTCTCAATTCCCCCACTGTGCAAGCTTCTCTTCCACCCAACGCAGAGAAGGGATCATAAGAGAACTCTCGCATGGCATTGAGATGAGTGATCTTGTCAATTTCATCTGAAGGAATGCCCTTCACCGTCTTCCACAGGACCTCTGGACAATGAGGCCACACCGTGTCTGAGTGCGGATAATCGGATTCCCAGGTGATCATATCGATCCCCACTGCGTGTCGGTTTGCGATTCCAAAAGCGTCATCGATAAAGCACGTGATGATATGTTGCTTAAATATGTCAGATGGCTTCCTGCCACCCAGATCGCATCGAGTCCACTGACTGTGATGCGCTTGCGTAAAATCCGCGCGCTCAATGAAATAAGGCACCCAACCGATACCACCCTCCGATAACGCCATCCGCAGCGAAGGATACTTCTCCCAAAACGCCGCAAATGTCCAATCAGCGGCAGCACCGGCTATCGACATCGGCATTGAGGTGATCCACGCATCTATGGGCGACTCATCAGATGGGTATGGAGGGTTTCCCGCTGAGCCAATGTGAACACTCAAGACGACTCCATTTTCGGCGCAACTCGCCCAAACGGGGTCCCATGCCTCTGAATGCAAGCTCGGGAGACCAATCAAGCTTGGGTTTTCCGGAAATGCTACCGCGTGAACACCAAGGTCGGCTACGCGTCGAATCTCGCTAGCTGCCAAGGCAGGGTCCCACAGCGGTAATAACGCGAGCGGGATGAATCTGCCGGGATACTTTCCGCACCACTCATGAATATGCCAATCGTTGTAGGCCTGAATAGTAGCAAGCCCCAGCTCTTGATCTTGATGATTCTGAAATCTGCCGCCCGCAAATCCGGGAAAGGAGGGAAAACACATAGATCCGACAACGCCATTAGCGTTCATGTCATCAATACGAGCATCCACGTCGTAACAACCTTTTCTGACTTGATCAAACGCGACAGGCTCAAACCCAAACTCCTCTTTTGGTCTTCCTGCTACCGCGTTTAAACCCAGCCCGGGCGCTTTTTTTCCCTCTACCAACCAATGGTGCGCGCCTGCGGTGCCTTTCACGATCTTGGGCGCACGGTCCTTGAACTTGTCGGGCATGTGCTTGTCAAACATGTCAGCCGGCTCGATCACGTGGTCGTCCACGCTCACCAGGACAAGATCGTTTAAGCTAGTGGTCATAGTTGTCTCCGAAGTTGATGTGCTGCATGCCTATTTTTGAGGTGCGACAAATGCTTGATTTATAACTGACTATATGTCAGTTTTAAGGCTTGAGCAAGTAACGGGGAAAATTGTTGACGCAACATGCCCTGCTCGGCCGGGCATGCTGAAAAGGTTTCTCACCATGGATCTAAAATTTAGTACTGAAGATCAACAATTTAGAGAGGAAGCTCGGGATTGGTTGAATGAAAATATCCCGGCAGGACGCAGGCCGCATCATGGTGATGAGATGCGCGCGTTCGACAAGGCTTGGCAAAAAACTCAGTTCGATAGGGGCTGGGCAGGCATATCCTGGCCAACAGAGTATGGTGGCCTGGGGCTGGATTTAACCCGACAGTTGATTTGGTACGAGGAATACGCCCGCGCCGGTGCACCCGATAACCACTTATGTTTCGTGGGTCTAAATCACGCCGGTCCGACGATCATCAGCCATGGTGATGAGGAGCAAAAACGTCTGCACCTCAAGCCCATATTGTCTGGGGAGAGTATTTGGTGCCAGGGCTTTTCTGAGCCCAATTCAGGATCAGACCTCGCCAGTCTCTCTACACGTGCAGAGATTGATGGTGACGAGCTAGTCATTACGGGAAGCAAAATTTGGACAAGTCATGGTCACCTTAGCGACATGCAGGAACTACTCGTTCGGACCGACCAAGACGCGCCCAAGCATAAAGGCATTAGCTGGGTGATCTTTGACATGAAAGCGCCCGGAATCGAACTTCGGCCCATCAACATCATGACTGCCCCTAACCTGCCCCACTTTGTGCAGTGCTTTTACGACGAGGCCAGAATCCCATTGGCCAACGTGGTTGGCGGGGTTAACAATGGCTGGAAAATAGCGATGTCGACGCTGGGATTCGAGCGCGGCACTGCGCAGATCAAAGATCAGATCCGCTACGCGCACCTTGTTGAAGAGATGATCCTGCGAGCAAAAAAACGCTTTGGACAAGAAAATCTGCACAACGATGAACTTGGATCGCGCCTGGCACAACTGAGAGCGGACATGGCAGCGGCTCGCGCTATGACCTATATGACCGTATCAAGAGCCAAAGCTGGGAACCCGGGCGCTGAGAGTTCTCTCATGCGGGCCATGGTTGGCGAGGTACAGCAGAAAGTTCGTCGTCTGGCGCTGGACATAATCGGTCCAGAAGCTTTGGAGAATCCTGATGAAGACGATTGGGTCTATTTTTATCTGAGAACATTCTCAACCACCATTGCTGCCGGAACATCGCAAATCCAACGGAACATCATTGGTGAACGAGTCTTGGGACTCCCTAAGTAATCCGCCGAACCCATGAACTTATTACCAGACTCACAACAGCAGCAGATCGTAGACACTCTGACCGACTTACTCGGGCGGGAGGCGCCGGTCGACCGTTTTCGCGAACACGGAGAAATTGGAAACACGGATCATCGCATGTGGCCTATTCTGGGGGATCTGGGTTTCTTGGGGCTGGGTGTCGCTGAGGATGCTGGCGGTGTCGGGCTGACTGCTGCTGAGGAAGCCCTCGTTTTCAAAGAGTTTGGCTCTCATCTGCTATCGGTCGGCGTATTCGGTTTGACGCTGGGAGCTAGAGTCGCCGCACTTGGAGGCAATGAGGAACTGTGTAAAAAGATCTTATCTGGGTCAGCAAAAATCGGCGTGGCAAATAAGTTCGATGACACAGTTCAACTTCACGGCTCATCTTGCACCGGATCATTTCATCTGTTCGAGGCAGATGAGTCAGATTTCATTTTATTGCTCAACGAACAAGGCGCCGCGCTAGTCTCCTCAGGTCACTTTGTCGACCGCACATCCGTAAAACCCATGGATGCCATACTGTCGCTGACGAGAGGCAAACTTCCTGAAACGCCACCAGATTACTGGATAGATGCGAATGAAGATCCGCTGCACACCCGCGCGCTATTGCTGGCTGCAGCTTATGCAACAGGCATCGCGGTCACGACTCAGAAAATGGCCGTTGAATACGCCAAAATCCGAGAGCAGTTCGGCAAACCCATAGGATCCTTTCAGGCAGTGAAACACCTGTGTGCCGAGATGGCCATTCGTAGCGAAGCCGCCCAGTCTCAGTGTTTATTATCTGCGCTGGTTTTCTCGGAGAACCGCGAGGATCAGATATTTCAAGCGCTATCGAGCAAAATCACCGGCATTGATGCGGCACTCCAAAATGCGGCGTCGAATATCCAAATCCATGGCGCGTTTGGCTTTACCTCTGAGGCGAGTGCCCATCACTTCTTGAAACGCGCCCACGTATTGGACCAGCTCTGGGGTGACCTCAGGCACCAACGGGCGCGCCTGCTTTCACTACCGACCCCTGCGACCTGAGACGATGACTAATTCTTACAACAGTATCGAGTTCCAAAGCAACAACGGCGTTTATCGGCTGACATTGAATCGACCGGAGCATCTCAATGCGGTCAATCAGGAAATGAAGGGCGAAATCCTAGATGCGTTGGACTCGATACAAACCGATGACCTCAGAGTGCTGTTATTAACGGGCGCAGGTCGCGGCTTTTGTGCAGGGCAAGACTTGGGTGAACGCGATGTCAACTCTGGACCTCTCGATCTGAGTTTTGGGCCTGAACATTTCTACAATCCTTTGGTCAGGAAACTTGTCTCGCTACCAGCACCGGTTGTATGCGGCGTCAATGGCGTAGCAGCCGGCGCCGGACTCAATGTTGCAATCGCTTGCGATATCGTACTGGCGACGCACTCTGCAAAATTCGTACAGTCATTTTCAAAGATCGGTCTGGTGCCGGATGCTGGCGGCACTTGGCATTTACCCAGACGCATAGGCTTATCGCGGGCGCTCGGCTTCACTCTGCTGGCTGAAACATTAACGGCGGAACAAGCGCAACAGATAGGCTTAATTTGGGCTGCAATCCCCGATGAACAATTCATGTCTGAAGTGGAGAGAGTCGTTGAGCACTTGGCCAACGCGCCCACCTTCGGTCTGGCGAGGGCAAAGCGCGCGATTCGCGCGGGAATGGACTCTGCTCTAGAGGAGGCTTTGGACTTGGAGCGCGATTTGCAGAAGGAATGCGGGCTATCCGTCGATTACGCAGAGGGAGTTAACGCGTTTAAAGAGAAGCGGGCACCAAAATTTACTAATCGCTAACCAGCCTGACGACCGCTCATGCTGATCATAGTGGTGCAAGAGCGCGGAGAAACGGCTTGCTAAAGTCTTGAACTAAGGCAAGACCGACTGAGGAGAGTTCGCAATGAAAATAAAAATCGAAACCGAAAAATGCGTAGGCCATGCCAGATGTGCGGCAGCCGCACCAGAGATCTTCTCGCTCGATGACAATGGCTTCAACACAACCCCCGAGATAGCCGTGCCAGACGCTTTAAAAGAAAAAGCTGCAAGAGGAGCGCGGGCTTGCCCAGAGATGATCATCCTAGTGGAGGACGACTGAAAATGACCTCACAAACAAAAGTGGCCGTGATAACGGGAGCGTCATCTGGCATCGGTAAGGATATAGCGATGTCGCTGGCCGCCGCTGGCCACACCGTCTACGCAGGTGCCCGACGGGTCGAGAGGATGCAACCACTTGCCGCGGCGGGCATCAACGTCTCTGAGTTGGACGTGACATCAACAGAAAGCATCGCCACTTTCGTAGGGTCCGTTCTTAGCCAAGAAGACAAAATCGACGTCCTCATCAACAACGCAGGCTACGGATCCTATGGCGCTGTTGAAGATGTGGACCTTGACGAAGCCAGAAGGCAGTTCGAGGTCAATCTTTTCGGCCTCGCGGCAATGACCAATGCCGTACTCCCTAGCATGCGAAGCAATAGAAGCGGGACCGTCATCCATGTCGGCTCCGTGGGTGGCAAGCTGTGGTCTGTTCTCGGCGGGTGGTATCAAGCGAGCAAGTATGCTCTCGAGGGCTTTGCTGACTGCACTCGCAATGAGCTCCGCCCTTTCGGCATCAATGTTGTATTACTTGAGCCAGGCGGCATCAAATCCGAGTGGCGAGAGGACGTCATCACCACGATAAGGGAAACCTCCGGCAACGGTCCGTATAAGGCGATAGCCCAGTCGGCGATCTCTTTTTTTGAAGGCGCAGCATCCCTCGAAGCCGAACCCAAGGTGGTATCCGATATCGTCCTAAAAATCTGCTCCAGCAGTAATCCCAATCCTCGTTACGTCGTGCCAACAAACGCCAAAATCATGCTGATCTTTAAGGCGCTCATGACAGACCGACTTTTCGACAAAATCTGGTCTCGATTTATGAAAATTCCAAAATCGATATGAAGCCACTGCTCGGGCTACTCGCCCATACGGCCATCCTTGTGATGGTTGCCGGTTTCTCAGCGTGGTCCATAGCTGGAGAACATGAACGGGCGAGCACGAGACTATACGTCTTGGACTGCGGATATATGGACATGGCGGGCTGGGAGGGTTTCCAGACTTTTTATGGATTCCCCGAGAGCACCGTAGCCATCCCAGCACAAGCAAACCCCTGCTTTTTGATCGTTAATCGAGGGCAATCCCTATTGTGGGATGCAGGTTTGTCAGACGCGACTCCGTCTACACCTGTAATGACTGAATATGGCGTGAGCTTCTCGCTAAAAACCAAATTGGTGGATCAACTTCAGGACCTCAATTACCCGCCGCAAAAAATTGATTACCTGGCACTTTCACATCTTCATTTTGATCACATTGGCAATTTGCATTACTTCGTCAATGTAAAAACGCTCTTACAAAGGAATGAATGGAATGCGGCGAAAGAGGCGGGGCCCAATGATATTGGCTATGTCCAGCAGTCTTATTCCCAGCTCGAGAGTTTCCCGAACCTGATTCTTCTTGACGGTGACCTAGATGTCTTTGGCGACGGCAACGTCAGGATCCTTAGCACACCCGGCCATACTCCGGGCCATCAATCCCTATTAGTCAATCTTGATCGACACGGTCCAATTATCATCAGCGGCGATGCCATTCACTTTACGGAAGAGCTTGGTGCACTCAACCAAGGATCAAATAGTGCCGAAAAAGGGGAGCATAAGTCAGCATTAGCTGAATTCCTTTCCCTAGTCGAAGACATCGGCGGCGAGCTGTGGGTGCAACATGACCCGGTGCAAGACAAAGATCGCAAATATGCGCCCGAGTTTTACGAGTAATGGCCAGATCAGGCGTTTAACACGGTGCGCCCATTCTTGATTACGATCACATCGCGTTCTTTGGCCTTTGCCTGAAAAGAAACCTCCAGACCATCTTTCCACAATTCAATGAGCAGTGTCTCTCCCGGCAGGACGGGGGCTGAAAAACGAGCGGCGTGACTGGCAATAGGGGCAGGGTCAAAGCCAAGAAAGACCTCCATCACTGCCCTGCAGGTAATACCGTAGGTGCACAAACCGTGAAGAATCGGGCGATCAAATCCCACAGATTTAGCCATATCGTAATCTACATGTAGCGGATTCTTGTCACCGCAAAGCCGGTATAGCAGAGCCTGATTAAATGAGGTCGAGTACTCAATCTGCGCATCGGGAAGTCGCTCCGGTAGGGGATGAGGTTTTGGCGGGGCGGTGTTAGCCCCTCCGCAGCCTCCATCGCCTCGAGCGAAAATCGTGCGATTAATTGTCGCCAAAAGAGTTCCGGTCGCTGCGTTGGTCAGATTTGTCTGCCGGATCACCAATGCGCCCTTGTCCTCGCCTTTGTCAAAGACCTCTATCACTGCACTGTCAGCAACCAAATGGGCACTCGCAGGCATGGGGGAATGAAATATGGTCTCTTCCTCGCCATGCAGTACCTTTTGATAGTTCACGCCAAGTTGTTCAGTGCTGACCCCAGCCCCCCACGCGACGACTGTAGCCAGCGTTGGGACCGCAGAGAGAGACTTTTCGTATACAAATTTGAGCTCGTCCAAACACTCGGGCCGATCCCCTATTCCGATGCCAAGCGCATAAAGAATGGTGTCTTTCTCGGAATAGGTGAATTCCACGCCCTTTTGCTCTAGCGAGAGCACCTCAGGATAGTTCAGGCTCACTCAGTTACTCCTCTGTCTCGTTCGCCGGTCCATAAGCCGTCACAAATCGGGGATTTCGCTCAGGAAAGATAACTTTTCCATCAGTAACGGCTTGGGCCAATTCTTCGGCACTGAATGCCTCGCTCGGCACATAACCGGGGTGAACTTCAAACCGCGCCTCCCCGACCCATCCACCGCCAGCCAAGATCGTTTTGCCAGTCTGAGTACCTGATAGATTGCTCACCATATAGATCAAGGCTGGCGCTACTCTGTCGATATGGAAAACTTTTTTGTAGTCATCCGGCATGTGCGAGGTTAATGCGGTCGCAGCGGCGGGGCCAAGGCACCACACTCTGATGCCATATTTCTTCCCCTCCAGTGCCAAGGAATTAGAAAAGCCAATGATGCCGCTCTTAGCCGCAGAATAGTTGGTCTGGCCAAAGTTACCCCGCAAACCCACCGTGGACGTGGCATTCACAATAACGCCACCCGCCTCGTTTTCTTTCATCCACGAAAAGACAGGCCGGGTAACACAGTAGAGACCTTTTAGATGAACCTGCATGACCGAATCCCACTGTTGCTCCTCCATCTTTACCAGAGAAGCATCGCGGAGAATGCCCGCGTTGTTCACCAAAATATCGACTCGCCCAAAACTGTCTAGCGCCCCCTTCAGAAGCGACTGGCCGCCCGCCACGGATGTAATGTCAGCGTAGTTGGCCGCTGCTTTACCCCCCTGTTCTTTAATTAACTGAACGGTTTTGTCCGCGAGAAAAAGACCATCCTCTGCAACTGCCTTGTCGTTGACAATAATGCTCGCGCCTTCTCCAGCGAGGGCCACAGCGTAACTCTCGCCCAGACCTGCACCGGCTCCCGTGATAACAGCAACCTTCCCATCCAAATGCCCCATGGGCTTACTCCTTCATTGACCTTTGAATTCAGGTGAGCGCTTTTCAAGCAGCGCCGTGACACCCTCCATATGGTCATCGGTGAGGTGGGCGACAGCCTGTAAGGCTGCACTCATCTCTAAAATATTTTCGTAACTCGAGGTCTGTCCCTGTCGCATCAGACTTTTGGTAAACCGCAACGCATGTCGCGGCTGACAACTGATGGAGGCGGCAAGCGAATTTGCCTGCTCCAAGAGGCTTTCATGCGGGACGACACGACTCACTAAACCCCACGCCTCGGCTGTTGCCGCATCAATCGTTTTACCCGTATACAAAAGCTCAGCGGCCTTACTCATACCAATCACTCTCGGAAGCAACCAGGCACCACCGTCACCGGGAACGAGACCGAGTTTCAGAAATGTCGCACCAAAGATCGCTCTCTCGGAAGCAATACGGATGTCGGCAAGACAGGCCACATCACAACCGAGTCCTATGGCAGCGCCATTAACAGCGGCGATCAGCGGCACTTCGATGCTATTCAGTGCATGAATAAACGCATGAATATTTCGCCGATACCCATCTCTAATAGCGACACCGTCGGCAGCAAAAGCGCCAGTCCGGTCCTTCATCGCCTTGATATCGCCGCCCGCGGAAAAATGCTTTCCCGCGCCCGTGAGAATCACGCACCGAACACTGTGATCCGCATTTATCTCACCACAAATCGCCCGGGCGGCCTCGCCATCGCCCTCCCTACCCAGCGCATTGCCGGCATCACCTCGGTTGATAGTGAGGGTCGCCACTGCATCTGTAATCTCAAGTTTCAGAAGGTCCATAAGCTCTCTTTACCAAATTTTCAAACATTCAAACTGATTCCACATTGAGAGATGTCACTTAACCCCCTCTCTGATCCCACTTTTATTTCACCTGACCGGCGATGATGGCGCGACGCTTCATGCTGGGGGGTAAGGCTTTTTTCTCATTCCAGTTGATCACAAAAAACACGCTCACGGAGTCAAGCGTGATACTCAATGCTCCGCGCCTCCGTGTAGCAGAGGAAGCCTTCAGCTCCGTTCTCGCGCCCAATACCGGATTGCTTCAATCCACCAAACGGTGAGTCAGAAAGAGAGGTCAACGCACCACCGTTAATGAGCACCTGCCCAGCAATCAGGCTTTGTGCCATCTCAAATGCCTTGCCGGTATCTGATGAAATTACACCTGCGCGCAATCCATATTTGGAGTCATTGGCCAACGCGATGGCCTCTGCATCATCATCAAATCCGATGACTACTCCCACCGGCCCAAAAATCTCCTCTTGCGCAATCTGAGACCGGTTGTCGATGTTATCGAACAGCGTTGGCTCAAAGAAAAAACCTCGACTCATATGTGATGGCCTCTGTCCCCCGATCACGGGACGCGACTGCTCGTCAGTGGCTCTCTCGACAAACGTTGCCACCCTGTCTCTCTGCGATGCGCTAATCACGGGACCCATACCTGTCAACGGCGCGGCGGGCAGTCCGATCTCGATGGAAGCGGCCATTTGCACAATGCGATGAACCACACGCTCTCTGACCGCATTGTGAACAATAGCCCGGGTGAACATCGCGCATCCTTGCCCAGCATGAGCGGTAAATCCGCGCAGGATAGTCGCCGCAGCAACATCGAGATTGGCATCAGACCTCACAATCAATGGCGATTTGCCGCCCAGTTCTAGCAAGCATCGCTTCAAGTTGCGGCTAGCCGTTTCGCCAATTTGTTTGCCGACCTGCTCGGAGCCTGTAAAACTAATGAGATCTACACTGGGGTCGCTGCAAAGCAGTTGGCCAACATTGGCACCGCCATTGATGATGTTTAGCACACCGGGCGGCACACCGGCTTCTGACGCGATTTGCCCCAGCAACAAGGCCTGAAAGGGTGTGAGCGGCGAAGGCTTTAGCACGACGGTGTTGCCCGCCATCAAAGCTGGGCCTATTTTTGCCAGATTTAAATAAGTTGGATAGTTATAGGCGGATATCGCCGCCACGACACCAACGGGTATGCGTTGCACCAGCGCACTGCCGACAACTTTTTTCTCTCCGACGGTAACCACCTCCGGATGAACCTGGCGGGAAAAATCGCGCAGCGCGATTTGAATGTTATTGGCCAGGTGTTTGAGCGGAATATCTACCTGACGTGACAATGCGTCTGCGTAAATAACGCCACCCTCGCGAATTAGAAGCTGAGCCAGCCTATCCCGCTGACGCGCCAAACCCTCGTGAAATCTAATTAACACTTCGGCCCGCTCTTGCGGAGAACACCGGGGCCAAGGCCCTTCATCGAACGCGCAACGAGCAGCTGCGATAGCTGCCGCCACATGACTTTCGTCTGCAATTGGCGCGTACCCGAAAATGTCCTCAGTTCCGGGGTCAATGACCGGATCAGGGGCTAACTGCGCTTCTACGTATTCACCACCGATATACAACCGATCTAAGCCGGCGAGAATATCCTCTGAGTTTTCCGCAGCGGTCACCACTGCAGCGGCAGGCAATCCAAACCCAGCACACCCCCCCCCACCGCCTTGATTTGAGCCCCACTCTGCACAGAGAAAGCTGGAATCCGGGCCAACCATTCCTCAATCGCTATCGTCACTTCCAGTCGAGCCAAGTGCGATCCCAAGCAACGATGAGGACCAAACGAAAATGCGTTGTGGCGATTGGGACTGCGAGAAAAGTCAATGTCATGAGGTCGGGAGAACTCGTCCGGATCACGGGTGGAGAGCATGGTTGATGCTGTAACCATGTCACCTTTCTTTAATGTCACACCCTGAAACTCATAATCCTGTGTCGTAACTCTGGCTGTGGTAACAATCGCAAATGCACGAAACAGTTCCTCTACCGCATCAGGCAGCAGCTCGGGGCTGTCACGCAATAGCTGCTGCTGATCGATATTTTCGGCAAGATAACGAAATTGGAAGCCAAGAGAACCTACCACGGTATCGAGGCCGCCGATGAACAGCATGACAACGATTCCCAACATTTCTTCCCGAGAAATCCGAGTCCCGTCAATTTCAAATTGAGTGATCAGCGACACCAAATCCTCTCCCGAATTCTCGCTTCGCTCTGCAACGAGTTCGCTCAGGAAATCTTTTACCTCCAGCAATGCTGGGCCACGCCCCTCTGCGCTGTGCACGATGGTATCGGCCCAAGCTCGGAACTTGGGTAGCTCACTTCGAGGGAGACCCAGCAACTCTAAGAAAATACTCACGGGATAAATTTCACTAAATTCTGAGACAAAGTCACAGGACCCGCGGGGAGCCATGGCCGAGACCAACTCCCCCGCAAGATTACGAATGGCATCCTGCTTCAGCTTTACAGCCGCTGGTGAAAATAGCGGGTTGAGCAATTGTCGATAATTCAGATGCTGGGGCGGATCCACCTCTAACGGGATGAGTTTCCATGTCTCACCCATCGCTTGTGCGCGTGGCTGCGCACTCGAGAAGATCTCGGGATGCTGGAGAACATAGCGGATGTCTTCGGCTTTAGTCAGAACCCAAGCGCCCTTGTTGTTAGCACCTCGATTCTGGTGGCTCAACGGCGAATAAAAAATACGCGGACCATGGTGCAACTCACCCAATTGTTCGTGTGGATAGCTACTCAGTCCACTCCGAAAGTCACAAAAATGCACCAAATCTTTTGGCACATGGCTTGGAATATCAGCCATATCGAATCCTTGACCGTTGGCAGCCCCTAGCATGACTTATTCTCCGCACATTTTGTAACTGACTATACATCAGTTTTCGTGATAGATTCTACTGGACGAAACTGCAAGCTGAAGCGACATGGACTTCGATTTTTCCGACGAACAAAAACATCTGCAGCGCGAGGCAAGACGCTTTTTGAACGACAACTGTGGAACAGCGCGAGTGCGCGGTGTTCTCGATGACCCGGACAAGTCCTTTGACACAGAGCTGTGGAGCGAAATGGCGCAACTGGGTTGGCAGGGAGCATCTGTGCCGGAGCTTTATGGTGGTTCAGGGCTCGGCGCCACAGAACTGTGCGCCATCGCGGAAGAACTTGGAAGAGCCATCACGCCTACCCCTTTTGCGTCTTCCATCTACGCTTTTGCCGAGGGTCTGTTACTGATCGGCACCGAGCAACAAAAAACTGAAATTCTTGCCCAGATCACATCGGGGGAACAAATAGGCTGTATCGCAAGCGTTGAGGGGTCAGGCCAGCGCGGCATTAACTGCAGTGCAGAACGCGGCCGCATCAATGGCGTCAAAATACCGGTCACCGATGGCGACATTGCCGATTGGGCAATCGTTTTGGCGAAAGATTCAGACGGCGCTAGCCTTTATTTGGTTAACCTCAAGTGTGCCGAGGTATCCGCTTCCACCCTGAGCACTCTCGACCCCACCAGAGGTTGTGCGGAGCTCAAATTTAAGGACGCATTGGGACAGCTTCTCGGAGTGCCCGGGCAAGGCGAGGAGACTTTAAGAAAGATCCATGATCGCGCGGCGATATTTGTTGCTTTTGAGCAGCTGGGTGGTGCCGAGGCGGCGTTGGAATTAGCACAGAGCTATGCGAAAGATCGATATGCTTTCGGCCGCGCAATTGGTAGCTTTCAAGCTATCAAGCACAAACTGGCCCGCATGTACGTCGCCAATCAAATCGCCCGCTCAAATTGCTACTTCGGTGCGTGGGCATTGGAGAGTCAGAACGACCTACTTCCCAGAGCAGCTGCGTCAGCAAGAATCGCGGCCACACGCGCATTCCAACTGATCACCGCGGATACGATCGAAATTTTTGGCGGTATCGGAACCACTTGGGAGGCTGACTGCCATCTCTATTACCGCAGAGCTAAACAGCTTTCGCTGTTTTTGGGCCCTGCAAACCTCTGGAAAGAAAGACTGGCTGTTGAACTTGAAATGCTTTGGGCCGACGCGTAACAGCAAAAGGAGATTCTCTTGAACTTCAACGACACTGAGCACGAAGCATCGTATCGTCAAAAAGCCATCGATTTTCTTGAGCAGCACGCAGAGAGAAAAGTGATGGGGCAAGCAGGCATGTCCTCTCGCTTATCGCCTCAAAAATTACTGCAAGCAGCCAAAAAGTGGCAAGCATTAAAAGCGGATCACGATTTTGCTTGTATATCATGGCCCAAAGAGTGGGGAGGCCCCGGGGGCTCTGCCATCGAGAACGTCATTTTTGCCCAGGAAGAACAGCGATTTGATATACCGGAGGGTATCTTTCAGGTGAGCCTGGGGGTTTGCATGCCTTCAGTAATCAAGCTGGGTTCCGAGGAGCTAAAAAGTCGATTCGTAAAGCCAGCGCTCCGAGGAGAGGAAATTTGGTGCCAACTATTTTCCGAGCCGGCCGCTGGCTCAGACTTGGCGGGAATCCGGACACGAGCGGAAAAAAACGCGGAAGGATGGATCATCAATGGACAAAAAGTGTGGACGAGCAATGCACACATTTCAGACTTTGGCCTGCTCCTGACTCGCACTGATCCGTCCGTCGTAAAACATTCGGGGCTGACCATGTTTTGGGTAGACATGCGCACGCCGGGCATCGAAGTGCGGCCCATCAACCAAATTTCCGGTCAAAGTGGATTTAACGAGGTCTACTTCACGGATGTGTCAATCTCCGACTCTCAGCGCATTTCTGAGGTCGGCGGCGGCTGGAAAGCAGCGATGGGAACGCTAGCAACCGAGCGACTTGCCATTGGCGGCGCGAAGGGGGCAGATTGCCGCGAATTGGTAGCGCTTGCCGCCGAACTACCCTGTGAGTCGGGTACAGTCCTTAAAGACCGTGTCTTCAGACAAAAACTCGCCGACTGGTATGTCAATTCAGAGGGCATCAACTTAACCAGAATGCGAGCACTCACCACGCTGTCTCGAGGCGGCACCCCAGGCCCAGAAATGTCGATTGCCAAATTGGTGATGGCGGAACAACTGCAACAACTATGTGACTACGCGATGGATCTTCAAGCAGAATTTGGAATTATTAACTCCCCGGACATTTCCGAACAGGCTGCTGTATTCCAGAAGGGCTGGTTAAAAGCGCCGGGCTCACGAATCGCTGGCGGAACAGACGAGATTTTGATGAATGTGATTGCTGAACGTGTGTTGGGCATGCCCGGCGAGGTTCGCGTAGACAAAGACCTACCGTTTAACGAGTTGCCAGTGGGTATCTAACTCACAAACGCGGTTACTGGCGGCTTAATATTAAAGCTCCAGCTAGCGCACCTCCGCCAACCGAAGTGAGCGCCAGTTCAGGATTACCCGTCACTTGCCGTCCATGCGCCTCGCCCCACAATTGGAGACAGGACTCTCTTAACAAGCCGAATCCATGAAGCCGCCCACCCGATAGTTGCCCGCCACCGGTATTCATTGGACACACACCATCGATGGCAATTTGCCCCGGCTGAGAAATATATTCACCACCTTCACCGGGAGCGCAAAACCCGAGTGCCTCCAGCCAGATAATCGGTTGGATACTGAAACCGTCATAAATATTAGCGAGGTCGATATCCGCCGGCTTAAGATCAGTGCGTTGCCAGAGCCGTTTGCCAACATCGGTCGCAGGCATACTGGTGATATCCTCGTACTGATCCCAACTGTCTTTACCGTGTAGCGCCCCGCTCATTGCCTCTATCCGCAGCGGTCTGTTGCGAGTTTCTCCCACCGCCTCCACCCCTGAGACAATAAAAGCAACCGATCCATCTATCGGCGCATCGCAGTCATACATGCACAACGGATCAGAAATAATGCGACTGGACAAATAATCGTCGAGCGTTAGTGGCTCCGAATAGACGGCTGTCGGTGACAACTGAGCATTTTTTCTTGCATTAAGGACCCAAGACGCCATTTGTTCACGAGTCAACCCGTGCCGATGCATTCTTACTTTAGTAATCATGGCATGGCTGTGGATTGGCGATAGGGCATTGAACGGGTACGACCAGCCTTGCCAGTTATTCCACCTCCGGGCCTCGGCGCCCTCTTGCACCGGCGTCTCTCTGGACTGCTTCATCATCGAATACTGTACAGCCGTTCGGTGAACAACCACATGGCGAGCCTGACCCGTCGCAACAGCCATTGCTGCAGTCATGATCGCTGAGAGCGTACTCGGCCCTTCCTGCACAGAAGCAAACCAATTTAACCGCAACCCCAAACCGTTCTTTATGTCACGAAGAGGAACAGGGGTCATTCCCGGGGTCTCACTAACCGCGGGGTTGGTGCAGAGACCGTCTATTTGATCTACCGACAAACCCGCATGATCGATCGCACCCATGATTGCGTCGAGAGCCAAGTCGATGGCCGGCTTGTTAACCTGGCGACCGATCGCGGACATCCCTGCCCCAGTGATACAAGCATCTCGCTCTAACACCTTCATACCGAGCCTCCGCCCTGCAGATCCGGCTCAAACAGTGGCAGCCAGACGTCTTCCCTTTTGTCGAAGATCACGCTTACTGCTTGACCAATGTAGACCTCCTCGACAGCACAATTAACGATATTTGTGGTCAGCCTAAGGCCCTCCTGCTCTTCCATCTCAACAATGGCGACCACAAAAGGCTCCTCAAGCCCAGCCTGCCAAACTTGGCGGTTTATCGTAAAAGTAAGCACCGTCGCGCGCCCAGACACTTCAGTGGGAGAAATATCTCTCGATTTGCATTGCGCGCAAATGGGCGCAGAGGGGTGTATGTAGTACCCACATGCACGGCATTGACTAAAACGAAGCTTCCCATCAGCGCCAGACTGCCAAAAAAAACGATTTCGCTCATTGAGCGCTGGCAAGTCCCTGCGCGGTAAGCTCCGATAATCTGCGCTCACAAACACACCACCTCGTATACTCAGGATTTGGATACAGTTGCGCCAATAGTTGACGAGCCGTCAGTTTTTAGCATAAGGTCTGAATCATTACTACACAATTTTTGGCGGGCAGTGGCGCAGTGCTTGCGACATTCTCCAACGATAGGAGCCCAACCGTTGTCTGATACGCCGTCTCAATCTGGAAAGGAGGCCGGGAGAATAACGGATGAAGACATCGAGCGTGCAAGACGCCAGATAGGAATTCCAAAATTTTCTCGGAACAAACCTTATAACGAATTGGCTTCCCCTGACGGGATGAGACACTTTGCCTTTGCCTGCGGCGACAACAATCCGCTCTTCAATGATAGAGCCTATGGAGAAACCACTCGCTGGAAAGATCAGATCGCAACCCCGCTCTTTCTGCACAGCACTGGAACCAATCTGACTCCAAAACCTGATGAGCAAACCAAGGCGCTTTTTAGAGGCTTATTTCGTGGTGTAGGCAAGTACTACACAGGAGTCGAGTGGACCTGGTGGCGACCCACCTACCCCGACGAGCAGATTTTTGTTCAGCGCGTGACTTCTGATGTTGTGGTCAAAGACACGTCCGCTTTTAGTGGTGGCCGAACGGTCACTGAAATTTACAGCGACCTGTATGTCGACACGAAGGGACAGCCCGTCGGTAAGCGAGAGGAATCTTATTTAAGCGCCGAACGGGAGGGTACAAAAAAAGCAGGACGATATGCCGACATTAAACGCCAGACCTATTCCGCTGAGGATATAGAACGCATTGATAGCATTTACGCGGCTGAGGAATGCAGAGGAAACTCTCCGCGTTATTGGGAGGATGTTAACGTCGGCGACGTATTGACTCCCGTCGCAAAGGGCCCGCTCACTATGGTAGATATTATTGCGATGCACATGGGAATGGGTCTGTCGAGTAGCGGAATAGGACCATTGGCACTGGGGTACGCCCAGCGAAAAAAAATGCCTGCCTTCTATGTTCCTGACCCGTACGGGGTGCCGGACGTTGTGCAACGGGTACATTGGGACCATGGTAGAGCGCAGGAGTTAGGCCTGCCGAGTTCCTACGATTACGGGCAAATGCGAACGAGTTGGCTCATTCATCTGCTCACTAATTGGATGGGGGATGACGCTTGGCTCTGGAAGTTCCGCTGTCACTCGAGAGCCTTTAACTTTATGGGGGATACTACGATTTGCTCAGGGCACATCGTAGACAAGAGAAAAGATGGCAATCATTGCGTGGTCGATATAGAGATGGCATCTACCAACCAACGCGACGAGGACACCGCACCGGGCACAGCTACGGTCATTTTGCCGAGTAAAGCCTCAGGACCCATTAGCTTGCCCTCAGCCGATGACTCAATATTGCGACGCTCAGAAACCGTTCTGAGAAAAGAACAAGGAACGGATTAATATGCCCAGAGCCGCCATCGTATCGCCACTGAGAACCCCAATAGGCGGTTTTTTAAAGAGCCTAGCCCCGCTGCCAGCAGAGGAATTGGCTGCACACATAATAAGTAGCGTGATCGCTAAAAGCGGCGTTGACCCCGATCAAATTGATGACGTGGTATTTGCGCAAAGCTACGCCAACAGTGAAGCGCCTTGCATTGGCAGATGGGCGGCCTTGCAAGCAGGCTTGCCAATCACTGTTCCCGGCTGTCAGGTGGATCGCCGCTGCGGCGGCGGCCTTCAGGCGGTCATTAACGCGGGCATGATGGTAGAGACAGGCGCGGCCGATATCGTGCTCGCTGGCGGCGTCGAAAGCATGAGTAATGTCGAGTTTTACAGCACAGCGATGCGCAGAGGATCCAAGGCGGGATCCACCGTTCTTTTCGACCGCCTCGAACGAGGCAGGGAGCGCTCCCAGCCCGTTGAGCGCTTTGGTGTGATCTCGGGCATGATCGAGACTGCAGAAAACCTCGCTCGCGACTTTTGCATTTCGCGAGAGGAGGCAGACGAGTATTCGGTCGAGAGTCACCGTCGCGCCGCGGCCGCGTGGGATGCGGGAAAATTTAACGCCGAGGTCGTTCCGGTTCCGATTCCTGGAAAGAAAAATGACGTGCAGTTGTTTTCAAAAGACGAAGGTTTTCGGTCTGACTGCTCCACGGAAGCTCTGGCCAGTTTACGGCCGATCATAGCGGGGGGGACTGTGACACCAGGCAATGCCAGCCAGCAAAACGACGCAGCGGCCGCATGCCTGATCGTAGCTGAGGACAAACTATCGACACTGAACCTCGAACCCCTCGCTTTTCTGGCAGGCTGGGCAGTAACGGGTTGTGAACCCGCAACCATGGGAATGGGGCCGGTTTCAGCCGTATCCAAACTTTTTCAGCGTGCCAAATTGACCTGGGATGACTTAGATCTGATCGAGTTGAACGAGGCTTTTGCTGCGCAGGTACTCGCCGTAATGAAAGGCTGGGGTTTTGCTGACATGTCGAGAACCAATGTGAACGGTTCCGGCATATCGTTGGGGCATCCCATCGCTGCGACAGGCGTTCGCATCATGACTTCAATGCTCTACGAGCTTGAGAGACAAAATGGGCGGCGAGCGCTGGAAACCATGTGTATCGGTGGTGGACAGGGCATCGCAGCCGTATTTGAACGAGATTAATGAGGAACTTTCCGGGAGGATTTTGATGTACACCGTTACGTTCGTTCGTCCAAATGGGGAGCGAGTGCCAATTGCAGCGGAAGATGGCGCAAACCTGATGCAGCTTGCAATCGAGAATAATATTGAGGAAATCGTTGCCGATTGCGGCGGATCGATGTCCTGCGCTACCTGCCATGTCTACATTGCGGAGCAATGGAGAGAGAAAACGCCACCTCAGAGCCCTACGGAAGCTCAAATGGTCGCCTGCGCCATTGACCCCAGCAACGATAGTAGGCTTTCGTGCCAAATCCATATCTCCGAAATCTTGGACGGGTTGGTAGTCACACTTCCCGAATCGCAGTACTGATATGACGGAACCCAAAAGCCTATCTGGCAAAGTGATTGCAATAACGGGTGCTGGAAGAGGCATAGGTAGAGAAATTGCCCTACTGTGCGCTCAGGAAGGCGCAGCTGTTATCGTGAATGATTTCGGTAAATCGCTCGCTGGCCAGGGGGCTGATGAAGGCGTCGCTACCGAGCTCACCACCGCCATCAGGGCTGCCGGTGGTGCCGCATTCGCAAACTCCGCCGACGTCAGCGACCCAGATGAAGCTAGCTCGGTTATTACCGACGCGATGGATCAGTTTGGCCGAATTGACGCGGTGGTGAACAACGCGGGCATTTCCAGAGACGTCATTTTCCATAAAATGAGTCACCATGATTGGCAGGCTGTCATCAATGTTCAGCTAACCGGGTGCTTCAACATCTCTCGGGCGGCTGCACCCTATTTCCGGGAACAAAATAGTGGTTCGTTGATTCACATGACCTCCACCTCCGGTCTTATCGGCAATGTGGGCCAGGCCAATTACAGTGCCGCAAAAATGGGCATCGTCGGGCTTTCCAACTCTATCGCTCTGGATATGAACCGATTCGGTGTCCGCTCAAATTGCATCGCGCCCTTTGCATGGAGTCGCATGACGGACAGCATTTCCGAAAACAGCCCCTCGGCGAAAGAGCGGGTAAAACGCCTAAAAAGTATGACTGCTGACAAAGTTGCTCCGCTGGCGGCGTATCTTTGTTCCGACAGAAGCAGTCAGGTGAGCGGACAAATATTCTGCGTTCGAAGAAATGAAATTCTTCTATTTCAAATGCCGAGGCCGGTCAGGTCAATGCACAGAGAGGATGGCTGGACAGTCGAGTCCATTGCTAACGATTTGATACCTGCTTTTGAGCCATCATTATCACCTCTGGAGGTGTCTGGGCAGGTTTTTTCTTGGGACCCGATATGAGGAGCATAAATTTTTGATTAACAGCGCAAACAATCAAAATTTCCCGGAGATTAGAGAAGCCGTCAGGCGCCTTTGCGAGGGCTTCCCTGGAACCTATTGGCAGGCGCTGGATCGGGATCGTATCTATCCTACCGAATTTGTGGAAGCGCTCTCCGCAGCCGGGTTTTTGTCAGTGCTTATCCCGGAGGAATACGGCGGCTCTGGACTTGGCGTTTTAGCCGCGGCCGCGGTCTTGGAGGAAATTCACCGCTCTGGATGCAATGGCGGCGCATGCCACGCGCAAATGTACACGATGGGCACTTTGCTCAGGCACGGTAGCAAAGAGCAGAAAAATCATTTCCTGCCCCTCATCGCCTCAGGACAGCTTAGGTTACAGGCCTTTGGTGTCACGGAACCCGAGAGCGGTACCGACACCACCCGCATCAGGACTTTCGCGTATCGGGAGGGCAATCACTATCGCGTCACGGGACAGAAAATCTGGATCAGTCGTGCAGAGCATAGTGACCTCATGGTGTTACTGGTGCGCACCACCAAACGAGAGGAGGTCGCTAAACCCTCCCAGGGCCTCAGTGTTTTGCTGGTAGACATGCGTGAGGCTGTGGGCAACGGACTCACAATCCGGCCCATCAGGACAATGCTGAATCACAGTAGTACCGAGCTGTTTTTTGATGACCTGCTCGTTCCCGTTGAAAATCTCATTGGCGAGGAGGGCTCCGGATTTAAGTACATCATCGACGGCATGAACGCGGAGCGAGTACTCATTGCCAGTGAGTGTATTGGCGACGGCAGGTTTTTCGTTGACCGGGCCAGTTCCTATGCGAAAGACAGATCCGTTTTTGGAAGGTCAATCGGCACCAATCAAGGTATTCAATTTCCCATTGCGCGGGCCTATGTTGATATTGAAGCCGCGGCAGGCATGGTGACCCTGGCGGGAGCACTGTTTGACGCGGGCGAACCCTGCGGCTCCGAGGCCAATATGGCAAAAATGTTGGCTTCGGAAGCCAGCTGGAAGGCCGCAGACACCTGCCTGCAAACCTTTGGCGGTTTTGGCTTCGCCGAGGAGTACGATATCGAGCGCAAGTTCCGGGAGACTCGGCTTTATCAGGTCGCCCCCATCAGCACAAACTTGATTTTGAGTCACGTCGCCACTCATGTGCTCGGCCTCCCAAAATCCTTCTGATAACGAGACTTTCTCGGACTGGGTGGGCAAGACAGCGCTCGAAATAGACCGGCCTACCCGTTCTGCGATTGCGAGACTAGCGGCCTTGCTGGATTACACTGAAACGCCCTGGGGACCAGAGGAAATCCCTCCCCTCGCCCACTGGTTATTTTTTCTCCCGCAATCGCCTGAGAAAGATCTGAGCCCGGATGGGCACCCCGCGCGAGGGGGCTTCTGGCCCCCCTTTTCTCTTCCTCGGCGAATGTGGGCCGGGGGGCGAGTGCGATTTCTCAGACCAATGGAGTTTGACCTCGAATACGAGCGATGTTCAACGATCACCAATATCAAATTCACAGAGGGAAAAACGGGGAAACTGGCTTTCCTGACGTTGCAACACGACATCCGGAGAGACTCCAAATCCTATGTCGTGGAAGAACAGGATATCGTCTACCGAAACCCCTCCGCCGCATCCAGCCAGATCAAAGCACAGAAGTCCGGCGACAAAGCAAAAAGCTTTGATCACCTTCGCACAGTCTCAACCACACCGATTACGCTGTTTCGTTTTTCGGCCATGACCTACAACTCCCACCGGATACACTACGACGAAACTTTTGCGAGAGACGAAGAAGGCTATGAAGAGAGACTGGTCCACGGCCCACTGATGGCGATCATGTTAATGGATCACTACCGCCGAAATGCTTCAGAAAAGAGGGTTCGAGAGTTTGCTTTTCGTGCGAAGCAGCCAGTATTTGTGAATACGAATTTTGATTTGTGCCTGACTTTAACAACAAACGGAGGCAATCTCTCTTTGCATTGCGGTGAGAGAGGGGTCGCCATGGAGGCGTCCGTGATCGCTGAATGAGGGAGTCACCACACGCTACAGTAGAAGCACCGAAAGCCGGACGGCATCACACCGATCGAAGTTGGGCACAACCGCCATAAGAAGAGTCGAGTCTATGAACTATTCAACCCTACTGACCACGCTAGAAGATTTTGTCTTGACCGTGACGCTGAATAGGCCTGCGCAAGCGAACAGTTTTAATCATGAAATGATTCAGGACTTCTCCAGACTTTGGGGTGACATCAGAGAGAATGATTCGGTGCGTGTGATCGTATTGAGAGCCGCAGAGGGAAGATCCTTTTGCACGGGGGTCGACGTGAAGCAAGGCTGGCGTGCGCCTGGGGTTGATCCCAATCCTTTTGATTACGACGACCCGGGTGATTGGCTGGGCCCAAAATCTAACCGCATCTGGAAGCCGTTTATCGTAGCTGCACACGGGATGGTGGCAGGGGGCGCTTTTTACTGGCTCAATGAATCAGACATCGCCATCTGCTCCGATGACGCCACTTTTTTCGACCCCCATTTGAAGCTGGGTAAATTGTCTGCCGTAGAGCCTATTGGTGCCTTGGGACGCATCCCGTACCAAGAAATATCGCGGATGGTATTGATGGCTGACCAAGAGAGAATATCTGCCGCAACCGCGCTTCGTATCAGCCTGGTAACTGAAGTGACCACCCCTAAAGATTTGTGGGCGCGCGCAGACGAGATTGCGAAAAGTGTAGCCGCCAGAGAGCCAGTTGCCGTTCAGGGGAGTATCCGAGCGCTGTGGGAAGCTCAGAGCCTGCCGAGGCAGCAAGCCATCAGCAATGCGGTCAAATATATTCAGATCAGCAAAGCCGCCTCACCGCCCAAACCCACCCCTTCGAACTTGAAAAGTCCAAAGTGGAGCTTACGGTAAGTCATGGCAGAAGCATCAGACCAAATCGTCGACCCGCCGCCGCTGATAATTGAAACTCGAGAAAGACTGAGGATTCTCACGCTCAATAGGCCGGGGCGCATGAATGCGCTCACGCCAGAGCTCCATCATCAGTTGCGCTGCGCTGTCATGGATGCCGCTGAGGAAGAGACGATATCCGCAGTGGTTTTAACGGGAAGCGGCAAAGGGTTCTGCGCCGGAGGTGATATCAAAGCGGCATCACAGCGCGCCAAAACCTCCAAGGAGACAGTCGAAGACCGCCAAGAGACACTTCGTCATCACGCGCAAACGACTACCTTGCTGCACCAAATGCCCAAGGTGACCATCGCTCTCGTCAACGGCGCTGCGGCAGGGGCCGGACTGACGCTGGCGTTGGCCTGCGATCTTCGCATAGCGGTGTCATCAGCCATCTTCAAAACCGCCTATGCGCAAATTGGTTTATCGGGAGATCTTGGCATTAGCTATTATTTGACCCGGCTCGTTGGACCCAGCCGCGCGAGACAGATGATGTTTTTTAGCGAGCGGATGTCTGCCAATACTGCATTAGAACTCGGCATCGTGGACCTCCTCGTCGAGGAGATACCGGCCTCCGTCGAAGACCTTGATTGGGTTCAACGTATCGCAGATGGACCTAGCGTGGCTCTTAACTCAATAAAAGAGAATCTGCTTCTGTCTGAGAGGGAAAGCTTGCAGGCCGTCATTGATCTAGAGGTGATGAACGCCGCGAAATGCAGCCGCACTGACGACGTAAAGGAAGCGGCTGCCAGTTTCAGAGAAAAACGCCGCCCCCAATTCTCCGGGAAGTAGAAGCGTTCAGGCCGCCTCGTGAAAAACGACGGGGAGGTCATAAAAGCCATTTCGAAATAGTGACTCAATGTGCTGTGGCACACCGCTTAGCTCCCAACTCGAAAACTGCTTAAGCAGTTCCTCCAACAGGATCTTGGCCTCCAGTCTCGCCAACCGATTGCCGGGGCAGCGATGCGGACCAACGCCAAACGCCAAGTTAGTCTGCTCTACCGGCCGCGATATCAAAAACTTATCGGGTTGATCCCATATCTCCTCATCGCGGTTAGCGCAGGAGTAAAGTAAGTAAACAAAATCTCCTCTCTGGAGTTCCTTGCCACGCAATGTCGCAGGCTTCATAACTTTTCTAATAAACCCGTGCACTGGCCCCTTCCAACGCAAGGCTTCGATGACCGCGGCCTCCGATAGCGAGGGATCTTGTCGGAGCAGTTCGAGTTGGTCAGGATGCTGATGCAACGCCCAGATCATATTGCCCAAAAGCGCTCGAGTAGTTTCGTTACCCCCTGCGACAATGGTAGACGCTAAGGCAAGAACATTGGCTATAGTAATGTGATCGCATTGCTCCTCAGCGGACAGGAGTACCGACAGCACGTCGTCTCCCCTGCTCGCTCGCCGGACCTCCAGTTGCTCAATCAGGTAATTATTCATCGCAGAGAATGTCGCGATAGACTGGGCGCGCTCCTCATCGGACATGATCTGCCCGAACTTCATAATTTCGTCGCTCCAACGAGCCAATTCGTCTAGGTTGTCGCCCGGTAGCCCCAACAATCGAGCGATTACAATCAATGGCAACTTTTCCGCAACCTGAGCTATCCAATCAACGGGGCGGCCTCGCTCAATAGAATCCAGCAAAGCGACACAATCGGCCCTAATCGAGTCCTCCATTGCGTCGATTACCTTCGGCGAGAACGCGGGAGCGATCACTCTTCTGATTTCGCTATGGCGTGGATGGTCAAGGGATGAAATAAGCTCCCCCTCCTCGCCAAAATAGTCGTCTCCAACCGACTCACCCTGCACTGCGTCTGTTAGAAAAATACCTCCCGAATTCGAGAAGGTTTCGGGATCGCGCGCCGCTGCACAGACATCTTGGTATTTACCTAATATCCATGTCTTGAGCGGTTCGTATCTGAGCACAGGATCTTCGGCGCGAATACGTTGATATACCTCGTAAGGGTCATTGTAAAACGCCGGATCATCTATCCTCGCCAGCACAGAGAGATCGGACATAGTTTTCCCCTGCAGCTGTCACGCAGATGCATAACCATGGAAATGACACCATATCAGTTTTACAAAAGATGCGCTATTCTAAAACCGTTTGTGATCGAATTCGAGGCTTTGAACTCATGGTAAAGCTCACCATTAATGGTGCGATCGCTGAGGTCTCTGACCCTGATATGCCGCTACTTTGGGCGATTCGAGAGGAAGCAGGTCTAACCGGCACGAAATTTACTTGCGGCAAAGGGCTATGTGGGGCTTGCACCATACATATCGACGGTCAACCGGTCCGCTCGTGTGTTGTGCCGTCGAAGGTTGCTGTCGGAAAAACAATCTCAACTATTGAGGGTATTGCCGGTACCCCTCAGCACGAGATACTTCAACAAGCGTGGATCGCCGAAAGCGTACCGCAATGCGGTTACTGTCAGTCAGGACAAATCATGTCCGCGCTAGCTTTTTTGGCAAGGAATCCTAGCCCGTCAGATAAAGACATTTATGAGAGCATGAATGTGCTCTGTAGGTGTGGCACCTATCCTAGGATCGCCGCTGCGATCAGACATACCGCCAATCTGATAGCGACTGACAGCGAGGATAGCGGCCAATGAGTAATGTCGAAAACGAATCGCTCAATCGCCGCCAGTTCCTGAAGCGGAGCGCGGGGGCAGGAGCGCTCATCATTACCACTACTCTTCCTCAGCTGGGCAAAACGACAGGCGGCAAAACGTCGCAGATGATCAAATCTTTCGTTGTGATGGAAACCGACGGCACGGTGAGCGTGCTAACGCCGTTTGTGGAGATGGGTCAGGGCGTGCACACAGCCATTCCAATGCTTGTGGCGGAAGAACTTGATATGCCACTAGAGCAAATCCAACTCAGAGAGGCGCCCCTATCCAGTGAGTATCGACTCCATTTTGGTGGAGCGATGAGATACACGGGCAGCAGTTTAACGATCAAAGACGCGTATATCCCGTTTCGCGAGGCGGGAGCAGCAGCCCGGATGATGCTATTGGAGAGTGCAGCAAACCAATGGCACGTTCCCGTCAGCGACCTGGCAACCCGAAATGGCAGTGTGATTCACAGTGCCAGCGGGGCGCAGACCCCTTACAGCGAGCTGATTCCCTATGCGATGAATCTGCCCGTCCCCTCACAGATAACATTGAAATCCCCCTCGGAGTTCTCACTAATTGGATCAGATGCCAACCGACTGGATACGGTTGAAAAATCTAACGGCAAAGCCATTTTTGGTATCGATATAGACCTACCTGATCTTCTTGTGGCTTGCGTGAAACATTCGCCCGTTCGCGGCGCCCGTGTCAGAAGCATCTCGGCCGAAGACACCCTGAAAATGACTGGGGTTGTTGCAGTAAAAATTATTCCCGATGGCACTTACAGCATCAGAGATTACGCGCTCGCACCACCCGACCGAATACCCGAAGAAAATTATGGCACGGTTGCCGTCGTCGCTGATTCGTATTGGCATGCGCAACAGGCCGTGTCCTCGCTAAAAATCGAGTACGAGGGTGGAGAAAAAGATTTCTCGGACGAGCAATTTTTGGAGCTACTTAAAAGTAGAACAACGGAGCAAGGCGTGATTGCCGAGGCCGCCGGAGATTTCAACTCTGCAATCAACACAGCAAGCTCAACAATCGAGGCGGTCTACGAGGTACCTCTCTTGGCTCATGCGGCAATGGAGCCCATGAACTGTACAGTGCTATTTAACGAAACCGAGTGCACTGTATGGACCGGCCATCAGGATGCAGATTGGATTGCCAGAATCGCGTCAAAAATTCTGGAGATACCCGTAGAGGCCGTAACGGTAAACACCCCTTATATCGGCGGCTCCTTTGGCAGACGCAGCAACAATGACTACGTAGTCCAAGCGGTCAGTCTTGCCAAAAAGCTTCCGGGAAAACCCATTAAGCTCATTTGGAGCCGCGAGGAAGATTTTCAGCAAGACTTTTTTCGGCCTCAAGTCGTCGCAAAGTTTGAAGCCGGCTTCGACGATCAACTGAATCCCGTCGCGTTCAGGCAATTGGTGATTGGTGATGGGGGGCAGCGGCAGCAGGGAATGGCCAACCACTTACCCTATGACCCATCACTCATAACCAGCGCACTCAACCAGCCCTACGATATACCCAACAAGGCTCTGGAATACCTGCTTCAGGAGAACCCCATTCAGGTCGGTTTTTGGAGATCGGTGGGAGGCGCCCACAACGGCTACTTCATCGAGTCGTTTGTCGACGAAATGGCGCACGCAACCGATACAGACCCAGTCAAATTCAGATTGAACTTGTTAAAACATGCGCCACGGTTTGCGAAGGTTCTAGAGGACGTAGCCGCTTTGGCAAACTGGCGGCAGCGGCCATGGCTAGCAGCAGACGGAACCATGCACGCCTTGGGGGTTGCTCTGCATGAGGACCACTATACGATCGTGGCTGAAATTGTCGAAGTATCGGTTTCTTCAGAAGGAGAACCTCGGTTGCACAATGTCTGGGTCACGGCCGACTGCGGAACGGTTGTTAACTCCAATATAGCGAGAGCTCAGGTTGAGAGCGCGGTCATTTTCGGCTTATCCGCAGCGTTGATGGAGAAGGTGCAAATCCGAGACGGCCAGCCGTTAAGTCATAACTTTGATGATTACCCCGTGCTTTTTGGCTACCAAATGCCACACATGCATGTGCAATTCGTCGAGAGTGATATGCCGCCCACCGGCCTAGGGGAACCTGCGACACCTCCTGCCGCAGCCGCATTGTGCAATGCTCTTTTCAGCCTGACCGGGACACGTATTCGATCGCTACCCGTTGGCACTCTGAAAACCCCATTACCCTCGGTGTGACTCAGGCAAAAAGCACAGGCACCCCTAATCAGGGATAGGTAGCCGCGATTCCAACGCCACCCCAAAGACAGGTCCCGGGCCGATAACAGTGAGATGTTTATCTACACTATTTTTATTTTTCTCGCATAAATATCTTTCATATTGTTGTTTTTATTATATTTTTTTTAATTAAATCTCGAATAAAGGCCGCAATCATAAATGACTTTCAATCAGTTTTGTCTTGATTTCAGTTTCGAAGGGGTAGACACTGGTATGAGGGTGTCACGACCTGTAGGTTTGGTAGCTCGGAGCTAGCGCGCCCCAACCAACAATAAGATAAAGGGAGTTTTGTGAATTATGAGCCGACCACTGATTGCACGTTCCTCAACTATCGCCGTCGCTTTGTCGCTTCTGGCATCAGCCAACGCGGCGCAGGCACAGCTAGAAGAAGTCATTGTGACAGCTCAAAAGCGCGAGCAAAGCCTGCAAGATGTTCCCATCTCCGTCGGGGTGCTCGATGCTAAAACGCTGGATCGATCACAGTTCAGCGACTTCAGATCTCTCGCAAAGCTAAGTCCATCGATTAGTTTTCAGGACGGCTTCGCTCCGGTCGCCACCAATTTTGTTATTCGCGGAGTCGGTGCATATGCTTTTACCGGAGGTATTCAGCCCAGCGTTGGCGTAGTTCTGGACGGCGTTCCATTGGCGCGAGCTGGAGAGTTTGTGGTCGATCTGGCCGATGTGGCACAGATTGAGGTGTTGAGAGGCCCCCAGGGAACCTTATTCGGCCGCAATTCCACCGCGGGCGCCATTAACATCACGCGCAACAGACCCTCAGAGGAGTTTGAGGGCTCGATCGATCTAAGCTTTACTGATGACGATGAAGTCATGGCCCGAGGCATGATTAGTGGCCCCTTGTCAGACTCTGTTCGCGGTCGATTGGTGGGCTTGTTCTCTGAACGGGACGGGCATATAGAAAATCTTGGTCCAGCGGGTGGCGACCTTGGAGGTTTAGATCAATTCGCCCTATTGGCAAAGCTCGAATTCGACCTGGGTGAAAATGGTACCGCCCTCCTCACGGCTGAGCACAGCGACAGAGAGCACGGGGATAGCCCTCAAATCGCCGCGATCGGCGAGGTCTTTCGGCCATTCGGAGATGTGACGGGGGAAGCCAGAGCCTACGCATTGGGTGGTGGCGACCTGGAGGCAGGCCGCGCAGTTATCGCTGACCCTTTTCAATCAGCTGTCAGCAAAGTCGGTGATAAAAATGAGAACGAATCATCGGGTGTCAGCCTAGTCATTAACTACGACTTTTCGGAGTCAGTGCGGTTCAAGTCGATTACTGCTTGGCGCGATTTTACTGATCAGAATAATCCAGACGTAGACGAAACGCCCGCTGAGCCTGATTTTCCCATCATGCCAATCATTAGCACCTATACAAAAAATGGGCCCAACTACAGCGGCTCTGGCGTGCCGGGGCATACCCGAGGAGTTGAATCGGACTATATCTCTCAAGAATTCGTGCTAGAGATCTCCCGAGAAAGAGTGGACTGGACGCTTGGCGCATTTTACCAAGATTACGAGGAAAATATTAAAAATCAGGTGCCACTCTTGATCATTGACACATTCAATCCGGCATTCGGCAATGGCGCGAATTTTGGAGGAACCGCCACCCCCAACGACGAATTTGTCTTGAACAATACGATGCTTGATAACACCTACTCCGTAGAATCGATGGCGATATTTGCAGACGCAACGTTTCACGTGACGGAGAAGTTGGATTTGTTTGCTGGCGTTCGCTTCACTGAGGAAGAACTCGACTCCACCTTAAACAACTATGCGCAACTGGGCATTTATCCGATTGCCACACTCTTGGATAGCTTTGATTCAAATACGAGAGTCCTTGACAGCGAAGCCTTCCCTGTATTTCCGGACGGTGGCGACCCCACCGCTGTGGGCTCCGACAGCACCAGCGAGAACTTCGTCTCCTACAGAGCCGGAGGATCCTACGCTTTTACTGATAATGTCCGTGCATATGTCAGCGCTAGCCGCGGGCATATTGGCGTTGGGAAAAATATTGCTTTCACAGGCAGAACAGGGAAATTTCTGGCCCCGACCGAAGCCGACGCGATTGAACTGGGAATAAAGTCGGTACTCTTTAATGATCGACTCAGATTCAATGTCGCCTTCTTCTCACAGGACGTCACGGACCTGCAGGCATCCGCCTTGATTCCAGGCACGGTGAGTACCGAGACAATTAATGCGGGCGATTTGGATATCTCAGGGGTCGAGGCTGATCTGAGCTTTGCAATTACCGAGAATTTTGTGCTTACCGGCTCCGTCGTGTCGCTCGATTCAGAAATTGAAAACCTGCTTCAATCCTGTTACTTCGACCAGCTCACTGCTGGCACGGGCTGCAACATAGACGGCAACGGCGACGGTGTACCTGAGACTCAGGACGTTGCCGGTTTCCAAGGGCCCAACGCGCCTGATCTCAAATACAATCTGGGCGCATCTCTGAACTTGCCGATGGCTAACCTTCCGTTTGAGCTATTCGCTACCGCAAACTACGTCTGGCAAGACAGCATTCAGTTCACTTTGGATCAAGATGATCTGGCGCGACAGGACTCCTATGGTCTTCTTGATCTCACATTCGGGCTCGTTGACAAGGCCGGTCGCTACGAAGTTCAGGTTTACGGAAAAAACGTAACAGATGAATTCTATGTAGCCGACGCCTTTGAAGCATTCGGCGCGCTTGGGCGCCGTGTGATCCGCGTGCCGCGTACGGCACAGGCTTACTGGGGAGTGAGGTTAAAACTGAATTTTTAGCAGAGCGCGTCAGCCATATCTCTTGACCGCTATCAATACGAGGATGCAGGAGCCTACTCTCCTGCATCCTCGCGCTTAACGCATCTACGTTACCCGTGAGAACCCTGCGCGATCTTGCCCTCGTCTTTGTCATGGTTGGCGGGCTCTCTGCCAGCCCGACACAGGCTGACTCATTTGAGACTGGAGCAACAATCAAGCGCGAACCTATCGGGCCTTGGTGGCCGTCTGTGTGGGGCCCCGAAGATGAGCTCGGCGCTGCCAATCGGCTTGGGCCCGAGGCGGTAAAAACCGCAGCTAGCGTCATCCAACAAGGAAAAGTACTAGATCTGGCGCATTCACTTGATATGAGCCATCAAGATCAGTTTCACAATCGTCACTTTGCCCTGATTTCAGCAGGGAGCCCATCAGGAGGTCCCGTAGGCGATGGCAACTACATGTACAACGAGGAGTGGATCGGCGGCGAAATCACGGGCGTAGGCACTCAATTTGACGCCCTCTCTCATTTGGGGCAGCAATTGGGCGAGGTGGGCAACAACAATACGATTCGTTACTACAATGGGTTCCGTCATAGTGAAATAGCCACACGAAGCGGATTCAAAAAGCTGGGAGTTGAAAACGTTCCACCGATCTTTACGACGGGCATACTTATTGACTTGCCGGCGCTTATTGGCAATGCGATCGAAGGTGGAACAGTTATAACAAAGGCGATGCTCCTGTCAGCGCTAGAGCAGCAGAAGATCGCAGAGGAGGCAATACCAGAAGGCAGTATTGTTCTGATACGCCAGGGGCGCGACATCTTATGGAATGAAAGCCCTGATACCTATTTTGCAAGCTCCGCAGGACTGAACCGAGAGGCTGCCGAATGGCTGGTCTCAAAAAAGATTGTGGCCGTAGGTTCCGACAGCATCGCCATGGAGCCCATTCCACCCGTTAACGAGCATCTAGCCGAAATCCACGCTATTTTTCTCATGAAGAATGGCATCTATATGTTTGAAAATCTGAACCTCGAGCGTCTCTCAAAAGCCAAGGTCTATCGCTTCGCATTCGCTTTCGGCGCGATTCCTATCGTCGGCGCACAGGGTTCTGCGGCCCGACCTTTTGCCATTTTTTAATCAGCAGCTACTGGTCCAATCCCACAAAAGGTAATGTGATTGGGAAATCTGCGGGAGCATCCAACAGACAGGACAGCCACTGCAATCCGATACTCGCTTCACTCGGCTGCTCGTATGACTGACCACTATAACTCGCCAAGAATATCAATCGTTGCGTGACCAACGCCTGTCGAAATGCAGCAAACACCAAATGCCAATCGAGATTTTTTACGCTACGACCTGATAGCGACTCCCACAGCTCAAAAGTTTCGGCGGGCGAACCTATACCCGTTAGTCGAGGAAGCCCCCTACTCGCTGTGTATTTGTGGTCGGCTAGGGCCCACCACGCCAGATCAGCCTCCGCTCCAGCCAAAGACACCATGTCCCAATCGAGGATCGCCGAGCACCGCGTTCCTTCAAACAGTAGATTCTGTAACCTTGCGTCTCCCCAGGAAATTTCAACTGGCGAACCGACAATGGAGGGCGTGTTGGCTTCCAGCCAGTCTGCGGCCAAAGAGATCAAATCAATACTTGTGGCACCGCACCATTCAGCATAGTTGATCCAGTAGTCGAGGCAATCCTGTACTCCACCCCGCCGGCTGAATTTGTCTGATGTCAGCGGTGTGACTCGTGATGCATCTACCGCATGGAGGCGCGCCATCACGGTAACTGCCTCCCTCCATACGGCCTCTCGGTCATCGACAGAGCTATCCGCGAGCCAGCCGCCGTAATTGAAATTAGGCCTGTCCGGTGCGGCGCGACCCACAACATGTTTCATCACAAAAAATTGGCATCCTAAAAATTTCGCGTCCTGCTCGAAAGCCAACATTTCAGGCACCGGCAGATTGTCGATTAGCCCAAAGGAGCTGTATAAATCATAATGCAGGCGCAAGTCGCTTCCGAGGTATAAAAATTCAGCCGACTCCAATCTGAAAACCAGTCGCGGCCCAGGTTCCCGTACCTTGCCCGCTGAATCATGTCTAACTGTGCTCACCAACCAAGTTTCGTTAGCGACTCCGCTACTCTTTGGTAATTCCAAGTCTTGAACTTTAAGATCTACAAATCGGCCTCGTTTGCTGGCGAACCACTTGTCGATCGATACGCGAACCTCCCCTTTTTGTAATGAGGATCCCCTTAGGGGAGAATTGTGGACTCGATGGGTCTCTTTTTTTACGTTTGTCATGGCCGGGCCATTTAGTAGCGAATATGAGCAACCTTGAATACACCAAAATAGATATTCCGGAGGAGCAAGTCGCGGATTTATATCGGCGTCTCTCCGAGACTCGTTGGCCTATATCTCCAGCAGGAGAGCCCTGGGAGTTCGGCACCAGTCTAGTTTACCTCAGAGAGGTGATTTCTATTTGGGTGACGCAATTTAATTGGAGAGAAAAAGAGGCACACCTTAATCGGTACACGCATGTGCTAGCACCTCATGAGGGTCGTTGGGTACACGCAGCCGTGGCGAAAGCCGAGAAGAGCGCCAAACCACCTGTGATATTAGCCCACGGATGGCCAGGAAGCTTTGTAGAGTTCCTGGAGGTCGCGGAACGATTGGCTCATCCGGAAAAATTCGGTGGTATGTCCGAAGACGGTGTTGACGTTGTCATGGTCTCGCTCCCCGGCTGCGGGCTTTCGTCAGCGCCGTCTAAACCTATGGGCCCCAGGGAAATTGCCAGAGACTTGATCTCATTGTGTCAGTCCCTTGGTATAGAAAAGTTTTTCATCCACGGTTCTGATTGGGGCGCAGCAGTCGCCTCTTGGCTGGCGCTGGATGCTCCCGATGCGGTATTCGGCGTCCACCTTACATCGGCGATCATTCAACCAACTTTGAATGATCATTCGCTGCTCTCGAACGACGAGCAAGATTTTCTGAATTACCGGTCGAGTAGGGGGCCGTCGGACAGCGGTTACCGAGTAATACAGGGCACAAAACCTCTAACGCTTTCCTATGCTTTGACGGACTCACCGGCGGGCTTGGCCGGCTGGCTGCTCGAAAAATTTCAACATTGGAGCGAATCAAGGCATGTCGCGACCGGGCCAGCCATTGATCTTGATACCCTACTAACGATTGTCAGTCTTTACTGGTTTGCGGGACCCGGTCCCGCAAGCTGGATCTACCGATCTTTGATGGATGGCACCGGGCTAGTCTTTGAAGACGGCGTAAAAGTGGCAGTTCCCACCGGCATTTGTAGCTTTAGGCACGACATTTCTCCCATCGCACCGCCCGAGTGGCAGGAACGCTGCTACCACGTGGTATCTAGATCGGAGATTGACCATGGAGGACATTTTCCGGGTCTAGATGCTCCCGCTGCGCTGAGCGATGATATCCGCTCTTTTATGACACTGGTTCTTCAACATTAATTAACAGAGATGCTTTCTGGTAAAGCATTGAGATGCGCCGATCTCTCTAGGTAGCAGTGCGCAAGCTCATTACCCCAGACAACCGGACCCCAGTTCAGAACGTACATGTCGTTTAGCTCTCCGAACACGTCTCGCCCGACAACATGCTTGCGCTCCCGCGGAATCCAAATTGAAGCAGTCGTGGTGAGTGTAAGTTCCACTGCGCCGGTATCCCAAACAAAACTAAGCGGTAGCTCCTCATCGGTGAGCACGAGCTGACGTAACTCGGGTGCGACGACGACCTCAATGTCGTATGCCTGTCCTGCCTCATCGATATAGATACCGCCAGACATCGTGACATGCCCATCTGGGCGCCAATATCGAGAGAAAATGAATTTTTTACCACTCGGAAATTGCATGCCGCCAATGACATGGCCGCCCCATGGGTCTTTCGACTTCCTACCACGCGGCCCGCGCGAGTGGTCACGCCAACCCGTTGCAGAAAGCGCGTAACTGTTACCGTCGAGCTCTAAATTCCCCTGCGCAATTACCAGCTGTTCATAATGTTCTGTAGCCCAGCTTTGCCTCTCAATCGCGACATTACCCACTTGATCTCTCAAGGAGTTGGCACTCCATACCGGAGATACACACTCTACATCCAGCTCCATTTTTAATCGCCTTCTGTAACGAGGCTCGCCACCGGCGTCCATCGCCGCCTGACTGGTATACCAAGCAAAACCATCAAACCTAACCTTCCAGTGGCGAAAGGGTTCCACGCAGGTGAAACTCATCACCGAGCCCGCCGGCCGCTTTGGGGCCGACGTTTCATGGTACGCCATCATCGAAAAAACCCCACCATCGGGCAGTGAGATGTATATCCGGTCCTCCCAAAGATGCCAGTCTGTCGGCACTGTTCCCAAGTGCAGCCATAAACCAATTTTTAAATCGTGGTCATAGAGCGCAAATAAATAATTTTCACTCCACAGATCCTCCTTGGGAGGCTGCAGCACAGGCAATTCGGAATCCAAAGCTACTTGGTTGGGCGAGGATTGAGTGTTATCAAGATTAGTCATGACAGCCCTGGGTACTCGAAATGCTGATCGACTTGAAAATAACGCCGGGCTCGAAGCAGCCATCGATTTTGATTTCTGCTCCACTCGTCTTCGTAACGACCTGTTACTGATCTATGTTGGATCGATTGACCCACATTCCTCACTATTTTCGCCGCTACGGTCGACGTGCTGACCGCCTCAAATTTGCTCTCAATCCGCACAACCACGTCAGTGATTACGTGGCTCATCATTAAGGTGCTTGGCCTGGAGGCTTGTAAGAAAATCATCAACTCCTTGGCAGAACCTTGAAATCTATCGCCCAAGTCAAAGCAAGCATTCTTGCAACAGCACGACAACAGAAGATCTATGTCATAGGTATCGACAGCCAACGCGATGTCTTGAAGTCTGTTCTCGATCTCAAAGATCCATGAAGCCGTGGTATTCATAAACGGACCAGTTTGGCAGTTTCCTTTGCCGCACCTTGGTGCCAGTTTGTGTATTGGTTCACCGTGCCGCACCCGCTACAGCTATATTTTCGCTCAGATTAAGCCGGCCTTTCTTCGAG